>Ga0256838_1000090_pt1 | contig 65074 bp, 67 predicted proteins | sample 4571419metaG_FD_185978 | JGI IMG/M metagenome (GOLD analysis project Ga0256838, IMG submission 185978) | Hydrothermal vent microbial communities from Guaymas Basin, Mexico - 4571-419 | ecosystem: Environmental > Aquatic > Marine > Hydrothermal vents | place: Mexico: Guaymas Basin | collected... | reverse complement strand
ACCAAGAGCAAAAAAGGGACTTTTTTAACCATTTCTTAAAAAGACACCCCCTTTTGGAAAAGTTTATTAAAGATAAATACTCCTCTGTGGAAGAGTTAGAAGAAGATATTAAAAATCTAACCCAAAGATTTGAAGAAACTCTAGAGCTTCCTTGGCCTAGAAAGCAAATAGCACGCTTTCTAAACCTCTTGGAAGCTTACACTCAAGAAAATAGCGTTAATTATTAAATAGAAAAACTTTTGGAGTTTTAGAAGTTTTATTTCCCTTTATGGGTTTTTAAAATCTTATTAACCCAAATAGAAAATATTTCCATTCCCAACAACGAAAGGGTTGCTATAACTGCCATAAAAACTAAAAATGTTCCATCCTTCATTCTTCTTCTCATTAAGCTCTAAAACCTCTTTAATATTTTGCTGTAGCTCTTCCAAAGTTTCCGCTTGTGTATGCGCGCCGGGTATACCTGGGACATACCCGATGAGTAGTCCCGTCTCTTTGCACTTTTCTATAATAACGGGAAACACTTTGGGCATAGGTAGTAAATATAACCCTTTCAGGTTTTAAGCTTAAAAATTTCCTCGGAGAATAACAGAATTTAGAAAACCTTTTATGGTTCTTCTTTAGAAGGTAAACTCAGGTGGGCTTTTTAAGTTTCTACCCTTAGGGGGATATATCTACTAATTTTTATGGAGGCCTTGGGAGTTTTCTTAAAGACTGCTCTCTATAGGGTTGTTTTTGTTCTTATTGTTGGTGCCCCTGCGGTGGAATTTTTTATGCTTTCTATAAAATTTTTGTTTCGATTTTTCTTAGAAATTCATTAAAATTCTCTGCTAGCAATCTTCTTTTTTCAAAATCTATTAAATAGACTTTTCCATTCTTAGTATTTAAAACTATAGGATTGTTCAAAAGTGGATCATATGAAATAACTATATCTTCATCTGTTATCAAGGCATAATCTTTTTTATATAATTTGGTTGCCCCTATAACGCAAGGTATGGTATTTAAATTTTGCATATCATCAGAAAGTCCAAAAATTTCATAATTTCCCTTAACAAGATAACCAATTTTATCAATAAAGTCTTTATAAGCTTGGGGTAGTTTAACTTTTAAGTATTTTTCTGCTAATTTACTTCTATTCATTTTTCAAACTCCTTTGCTCTTTCTTTCCAATAATTAACACGCCATTTATTAAATTCCATTCTATTAATCTCTGAATTTTGTTTATAACGATGCAATTCCTTATAGAATTTTTTATGCTCGCTAGATAACATTTCTACTATAATACCATCTTCCTCTTGTTTTAAATGATGTAATTCTACAGGTTTACCATCGTAACCTATAGGAGCGAGTCCTTGTTTCATTCTCTCTATATTCGTTCGGCCTAAAGCATCTCGTTGGTAAGGGTCAAATATATTTCTTTGAGCTACAATTTTTCCATTAACTTTTCTAAATTTAGCACTTTTAAGGATTTGCTTTTCTATATATGATATTCCCCGTGTAGTAAGGAAGATTCTTCCTTTTATTACTAGTTTTTCTATATATTCAAACGGAGATGCAAAAGATGCTTTTGTAAAGATGAAAAATGTTAAAAATAATACTAAAATAGATAAAATGGATATAGATCTAATACTCATTTATTAACCTCCTATTAATATACTCCATAGTTGGGAAAAGATGGAGAATAAAAGACCCAGATATATTATTCCCATTATTGCGGGAGGAATTCCTGGTATTCCTCCAAGTAAACTACCTATAAAAGCTAATACTGCTAAGATTCCTCCACCAGTAAGTGTAGCTCCTATAAACCATGCAATTAAATAGAAAATACCTAAAACACTACCCGCTGCTAAAATATCTGGAATATCGGGAACTATATGGCAAAAAAACCAGTTTATAAGGAAATTTCTATCCTCTTTACGGTTTAAAAATAAAACAATTCTCTTATCACAATCTTTTTTGATTTCATAATATTTGTCCAATCTACCATATTTTGCATATTCTTTATATAGCCAGTTGTCTATATGTTCACGTGGGGTGCTACAGGATACTAGAAACAAAGGTGTTATAAACAAAAATAAAAACAAAATTCGTCTTAAATTAATAACTTCCCTCATTTTCTTTCACCCTCCTCTAACTTATGTTTACTTTTAAGAGTTTTTATTTTCTTCTTTCTCCAAATAGAATCCATCTTTTAATTGTCTTACAGTAAAAATTGATCTCCAGTCTTTATATTTATGAAAAAATTTTAGAAGTTATAACATTGGAGATTAAGAAGAAAATTCCTCCGGAATAAGCTCTAAAACCTCTTTCATATTTTGCTGTAGCTCTTCCAAAGTTTCCGCTTGTGTATGCGCGCCCGGTATACCTGGGACATACCCGACAAGCAGTCCCGTTTCTTTGCACCTTTCTATAATAACGGGAAACACTTTAGGCATAGATAGTAAATATAACCCTTTCAGGTTTCAAGTTTGAAAACAACCTTCAGGGAATAACGAAATTCAGAAAATCTTTTAAGGTTCCTTTTTGGAGGGTGAACTTAGGGAGTTTTTTCAGTTCCTACCCGTAGGGGGATATATCTACTAATTTTTATGGACACTTTGGGAGATTTTTTAAAGACCGCCCTCTATAGGGTTATTTTTGTTCTTATTGTCGGTATCCCTGCGGTGGAGTTGTTTTGTTATTATTTTTTCAGCAATTATTTGCTACTTTATTCTTCTTTCAATTTATCAGGAATTTTTTTATACTCTTCAAGTTTTTGACGAAGTTTTTTATTTTCCTCTTTAAGTTTTTTATTTATCTGTTTTAGCTTTTCATATTTCCTTTTAAGTTCAGTAGCATCCTCGCAGGAACAAGAATGTAAAAACACCGAACTTGTTAGAATTGTAAATAGAAGGATATTTTTAAGTTTCATTGTTTGAAGCCTCCTATTCTTCAAAGTTTTTCACTAAAGACACTACTCCAAAAAACAAATAATAAAGAGGGATAAATTCTAATAGAGACGCATAAATAAAATAAATTATGCTAATAGCTAATTTAATTAATAAAAAATTATAATGCTGGATAGCTGCTAACATTGTATTATCTATAACATAGAATATTCTTGATATTACCCTGATAATAATACAATCGCTTTTTATATAAGTTTTAGCATCTTTAACGATTTGAAGTAAATCAAACTCAACATTAGAGTTTAAAATATCAAACACATTCAGAAATATTGATATTAAAGCTATAGGAATAAATGAAAAGAATAATGCTATAAAAGGTTTTAAATTTTCTTTAAATTCTTGTTTTAGAATCCTTTCTGAGAAGGAGTTACTTAAAAGTAAACCTATATAAAATCCAAGTAATAATATACCTAATATTATAAGGTACTTAATAAAATCTACAGCAAAAGTCGAATACAACAAAAGTAGAGATAAAACAGTATGGAAACCAATGAAAATTGATGAAATAGCTAAAAAAAGATTTCTCTGTTTAAAATATTCCCAAACTTCTTCTTTTATTACAGCTCTTAAAATTTGCTTTACATTATATTTAATGTAAAAAATTCCTTTGTAAGCTAAAAAAAGAGCTGCTACCAGAGATATTAAAGCTATTAGACAATTGAATTTTAATAAATATAAAACAATAGTGGTTCCAATAAAAAAAATAAAAGAAAATGTTAGAAAATCTGTAATTATCATATTAATTTATTTTATTAGTGAAACCCTCAACCTCTCAACCGCCTTTTCAACTCTCTCAACCCTAGTGCCACCACCCTGAGCCATGTCGGGACGACCGCCGCCGCCACCGCCGAGTTCTTTACCGATTTCTTTAATCAACTTACACGCATTGAGTTTATCCTTATCCGCTATCTCCTTGGTTATAGCCAACACCGTTTGGAGTTTTTTACCCTGTTTGTTAACCAAATAGACCACCGCAGGTTTGTGTTTTTGTCTTAAAGTATCCGCCAAGTTTCTTAATTCTTCCATAGAAACACCTTCGAAGATTCCCCAAACGAGGTTTATACCGTTAAGGTTTTCAACCTTAATCTTTTTATCCAATTGGAGTTTCAAAATCTCTTGTTTCAACCTTTGGAGTTCTTTTTCTTTTTCTTTTAGCTCCTCTTGGAGTTTTTCTATTTTTTGAGGAACCTATTTGTGTCTTTCGTAGTTATTCAAAAGTTTAAAACTTTAGGAAGACTGCAAACGAAAGTTTATATTACTCCAACTTAATTTTTTTAACCCTTTTTTCCTGTTTCTTGGATTTTTCCTCTTCACCGGCTAACCTTTCCAAGGTGCTTATTTGGTAATCCAAAAGGGTTTTGAAAATTTTTAACAAACTAACCTGGGCGGTAATAAGATTTCTTTTAATTTCGTTCCTAACTTCGGCGGGGGGAATACACAGCTCCAATAGGTGGGCTATTTTTTCCCTTAACTCCTTTACCTGTTCCTCTAAAGTTTCCACATGGAGTTCTTCGTTTTTATTTTTTCTTTCCATCTTGGGTATAAAATTTAAGCCCTCTTGTTGGGAAAAGAGATTGGCCAAGCTAACCCCTATAGGGAATTTTTAAATTTAATTTTCCAATGAAAGTATTGGCCGAATACAAAGAGCCGGTAAAGGGAACGCCAATAAAGTTTGTAATGGTTCCCGTTGAGGAAGTTAAAAGACCACCCTTCCAAAGGGATTTGTCCGAACTTTTAATAAAAAGACTCTTCCTATCCATTGAAAAGTTGGGTTTTCTCCACCCGATAATCATCTATCAAGACCCCGAGCTGAACGATGAACTTTTCGTTATAGACGGTCAACACCGTTTGGAAGCGGCCAAAATGCTAGGTGTAAAAGAAATTCCCGCCCTACTAATTCCTAAAGAGCTGGCTCTTAACATTATGGAGTTCAACACCGAAAAACCGCCCAACATACGTGAAAAGGCAACCCAAGCCTACCGCCTATATAAGGAATTTTTAGGATTAAACCCCGATATGGAAGAAATGGATTTGGCTTTCTACATAGAGGAACCCTCCTATATAACCCTCGGTGTGGTTTTGGAAGAATTTAATAAAAAATTCCCCGCCGGGGCATTTGAAAACTTCCTTAAAAAGATAGATGAATTTTTAACCCTCCCCTTGAAGGAAGCTATAGAAGAACGTCGAAGGAGGGCTAAAAGGGTTTACGAAGTCGGGGAAGTATTAAATGAAACCTTCCAAAAATTGGGTATGCAAAATGCCCTTATGAAAACCGAACTATTAAGGAAAGCTGTTCAAAAGGCCTACGGCAAGAGGGTTAGAAAAATCGAAGACGACTTTTATACCGCCCTCGACAAAATCGAGAAAGCCCTCAAAGAAATCGCCGAGGAAGGTTTCCAAGCCGAGGAAATACTTTAAACCCTCTCCTCTTTTTGGTTCTTTTTTTCATAAATCCTAAAACAGTTTTCTTCCACCTTAACAATTTCCAACTCGGGGACGGCCGTTTTTTTTACCTTTTGGAGGAGCTTAAAAGTGTCTTCAACAAAGTAGGGAGATACTATTAACTTAACAACCCCCTGCTTGGCTTTTTCCGTGGAAGGTAGACAGCACCTACCCGAATGTTCCACTATGGCGTCAAACAATCCAATGTTTTCCACCAAAAGGGTAACAGTAATACAAACACAATCTTTCCGAGGGACTTTATATTTTTCCTTCAAAAGGTTTAAGGTTTCTTTAACTCCCATTGAAAAGTTAAAGAATAAGTCCAAAGGGGGGAAGTTTTAGGGTTTTACAACCACCGCATGGTAGAGGTTATCTATAAACTTTTGTCGAATATCTTTAACCCTTTCAAAGGGAACATTTTTTATCTTTTCCGTAAAAAGGAAGTCGGTTTCATAACCCATATGGAGCGTTTCGAACCAGCCTAAATACCAAGCCTTCCTTGCACGGGTTTGGTGGTCCATAAGCCAATCGCCTATTATTTTCCGTTTGGCTATCTCTACATCTTCGGGGGAAAAATCGATTTTTTGCACCACTTCGAGCATATCCCTAAAAGCTTGGTCGGCTTTTTGCGGCGATGTGCCTATGTAGGTAAATATTCGAGGAAGGTTTATTTTTGTGGGATAAAAGGAGGTTGTTGCGTAGGCGTAACCCCGTTTTTCTCTAAGCTCTCTAAATAACAAAGAGGTAAAACCGTCTCCCAATACAGCGTTAAAAACTTTTCCCGCCCAATAATCCTCGCTTTTATAATGGGGAGCGTTAAAAGCGCACAAAATGGTTGCCTGACTTCCTTCCCTTTGAAGGGTTTTAACCTCTATTTCTTCAATTTTCCTATCGTAGGTGGGGTATTGAAAACCTTTTAGAGGAATATCTTGAAAAGTTTCCTCCAAAAGTCGGAGAGTTTCTTCTACCTTTTCAATATCCCCCACCAAGGAAACCACAAAACGGCTACCGTCCAAAAGTTGGTTCCACCGTTGGATTATATCTTCCCTTTTAAGGTTTTGAACTATATTTTCCTCCCCCAGTATATCCCTTTCGTAAGGTGTTGCGGCAAAGGTAAGTTTTTTAAGTTCGCTGTAGGCAAACCTAAAGGGGTTTTCTTTTTTAGACCTTAGGGCGGTAATAACATTTTTCTTTTCCCTTTGGAGGTCTTCCTCTTTAAACAACGGATTTAGGAGAATATCCCTTATAACCTCCAAAGCCTTTTTAAGACCCTCAACCTTGGTGGTTGCCTCTATAACCGAATACTCTTCGGAGGTTGTGGTCGTAATTCCTCCTCCAAAGTCTTCAAAAGTAGCCGATATTTCCGCCTTAGGGAACTTTTTTGAACCTTTCAACAGTAGGTAGGTAGTTAAATGGGTTACCCCGGGCAGGGGTTCATCTAATATTCCACCCCGAAGAAAGATTGAGAGGGCTACTATACCCCACCCTTTGGTCGGATAAATTAGCAAGGTTGCCCCGTTGGGTAATGTTTTTTTTAAAACCTTTTGTTGTTCCATTCAGTTTTTTATTTTTTCTTCCCAACTTTAGTTAGGGCATTAGTAATTCGGTGTTCTATAACAGTTTTTGGACGGTCAAAACTATTTGATAAAATAGCCTTTTTCGTTTTAAAAACTCTCAAGGAGGTTATAAAAGTGGCAGACAAACTAATGGAAATTTTGAAAGAAGTCCAAAACAGGGGAATTAAAAACGTTTACAGAAGGAACATTGAAAGGGTTCTATCGGCGTTGCTCGTTACCACCGATTTTTGGAAAGTGGTAGATTACTCCGACCTACCCGTTCCTTACGCCTCGGCAATTATTGAAGTTCTAAAAGAAAAGGGCTATGTAAAAATAGAAAACGATGAAATCCTGCTTACCGAAAAAGGGCTCGAGTTGGTTAAAGAATACGCCATAGGGCCTTACAAAGATTATTCCTGTGAAGCTTGCCAAGGTAGAGGTGTGCCCTTCTACAAAAATATTGAGTTCTACAGGACTTTTGTTGAAATAGCCAAAGACCGCCCCGAACCTATACAGCAGTTCGACCAAGGTGCGGTAACTCCCGAAACCACCGTTAGCCGTGTTCTCCATATGGATATGAGGGGCGACATCGAAGGCAAAGAAATCATCGTTATGGGTGCCGAAGACGACCTAACCGGTTTGGCAATAGCCCTCTACGGCGGATACAAGAGACTGCTTATTATCGACATCGACGAAAGACTTATCGAGTTCGACAACAAAATAATTAAAGAACTCGGATTGAAAAACGTAGAAGCCCGCGTTCACGACCTAAGAAACCCCTATACCGATGAGTTCTTAGGAAAATTCGATGTATTTGTTACCGACCCCCCCGAAACCTTCGCCGCATTTAAAGCCTTCATAGCCCGCGGTATAGCCACCATAAAAGACCACGGTGGTGCGGGATACTTTGGTCTAACCTTGCGCGATAGCTCCATCTTCAGATGGCAGAAATTCCAAAAAGAGCTTCTAAGAATTGGCGCCGTTATTACCGACATAATTCAAGACTTTAACGACTATATGAACTGGGGCTACCACGAAGAAACCAAAGCCGCCCAAGTTGCCCCCGTAAACAAAGCACCCCAAGATATTTGGTATAGAAGTGCTTGGTACAGAATAGAGCTTCTACCCGGCTTTGAAAGAACCAACGAACCTATATCCGACGAAGTTTTCTATCTCGACGAAGAAGGTTCCACCACTTAAATTTCCTCTTTCAGGATTTTTTTATCCTCTTGAACCTCTTGGATTATCTCTTTAATAACCTCTTGAGGTTCTTTTAAGGAACTTTCTTTTAAGACCAACCTGTGGGGCAAAGTTAACATAGCGGTCTCTTTTAGGATTTCCAAGGTTACAAAATCCAATTTCCTTATTAGGGAAATAGCCTTGGAAAATTTAACCCACTGTAGACCGCCACGGGTTGAAACCCCCAAATGGATATCGGGGTGGTTTCTTGTTCTTAAAAGGACTTCTTCAACAAAGTTTATTCCGATGGGGATAAGGGAAATCTTTTCTACATTTTTTTGGAGAAGTTTTATAGTTTCCTTGTTTAGGTAAGGTCGGATTAAATTTAATCGGTTGTAGGGGTTTTCCCCCGCCAAGATATCCTTTTCTATTTCGGGTGGAGGATATCCAACGGAAGTTTTTATCATGAATCTATCCAGCTGGGAGGTTGGTAAAGGAAAGGTTCCCCATTCCTCCAAAGGGTTTTGGGTTGCTATAACAAAAAAGGGTTCGGGTAATTTAAAAGTTTGACCTTCTACGGTAACTTGACCTTCGGCCATAGCCTCCAAAAGGGCAGATTGGGTTTTTGGTGAAGCCCTATTTATCTCGTCCGCCAGCAAAATATTGGTAAATATCGGCCCCGGTTTAAAGACAAAGTCATTTTTTTTAACGTCGAAAATAAAACTTCCCAAAATATCCGATGGTAGGGTATCGCTGGTAAATTGAATTCTTTTAAACTCCAAGCCCGTAGCTTTTGCTATTGCCAAGGCCAACAGGGTTTTTCCCACGCCCGGAACGTCCTCTAAAAGGACGTGTCCCTTCGCAAGGAGTGCCCCCAATATGTATTCCGCAATCTGTTTTTTTCCTTTTACAACCCTATCTATGGAGTTTAAAATGGTCAAAAAATCCATTGGTAGGAGAGAATAAAAGGACTACCTATTTTTGGAATTTCTGCCAATTAAACCTGTTTATCAGGCGGGGAGAATTTCAATTAAAGAGAAGACAAAGGAAATTATTTAGCGATGAAAAGAAGAGCGAGGGCGAACCCGAGAAGTAAACCAACGGCGAAAAATAGAATGTTAATAAGAATATTGTCGATGTTTTTAGCCCTTTCGTTTAATTTGATGTAGCGCATAAGAAGGTTTTGAAGAACGGAGGTCTCCTCCAATAGATTTTGTAATTGTTCTTGGGTTTCCTTGCAGGTTTTATAAACTTCATCAACATTACGGGGGCTTGAAGAAGTTTGCGGGTTTTCCATTGACATCTATTAAAAGGAATTATAAAAGCTTCCACCCTGAGAAAAATTTTTTAATATTGTTCCTCAAGTCGGTGCCAATTTGTTTTTTGGTGTAGATAAGAATGGCGACAAAGGAAATTAATGAGAAAGTAATATTTGAGCTTCTGCCCCAAATTGAAAAGATAGCCCGCGGTGTTTACCATCAGCTTCCCGAAGGGAGCGTAGAACTTCAGGACCTTGTAAATGAGGCGGTGGTTGGGATTTTAAAAGCCATAAAAAGATTAAAAAAAGATAGTTTTAACCCCGACGGTAGTTTAAAAAACTATGCTAAAAGTTACCTCCTAAAAAGGGCTAAAGGGGCTATTTTCGACTACCTAAGGAGTTTGGATTTTGGTAGTAAAAGGCTCCGAGAAAAGGAAAAACATTTAAAAGAAACCATCGAAAGGCTTAGAAGAAAATTAAAAAGGGAACCCACCGAAGAAGAGATAGCCCAAGAGCTCCAAATTTCGGTGGATGAATTAAGAAAACTTTTTGAGGAAATTAGTTTTTCCTATATCCTCAGTTTGGAAGAAATTTTTCAGAATAACCCCGTAAGTGAAAACTTTGAAGACTTTATAGCCTCCAAAGGGTGGGAGATAGAAAAACAGATAGAGAGGAAAGAGCTTATTCAACGCCTAAAGGAGGCTTTAAATAAACTTTCCCAAAAGGAGCTTTTAGTTTTACAGTTGTATTTTTTCGAGAGTTTAAAAACCGAAGAGATTGCCCACATTTTGGAACTAACGCCGGGAAGAATAACCCAACTAAAGAAGTCGGCTTTAAAAAAACTTTATGAGGAAATGAAAAAATACCTTTAAAAGGTTTAAAGAGAGAAAAAGAACCTTAAAGAGGTTTAAAAATTTTTATTACCAGTTTTGGGAAGGTAGTTCGGTATAGCAGAACCACCAGTCGAAGCACTTATATTCGCCCCTTTCGGCGGCTTCCATTCTCTTTTGGGCTTCATAAACTGTGGTCGCGGGAGGAATAATTACATAGTCTTTACCGTTAAATACTTCGGGGCCGTGCCATTTGATTTTGTCGGCATACCAGTTAGCGGGAGTGGCTACACCGTATTTGTCGGTGGTTTGAAGAGCTTTAACCAACCTTATAATTTCGGGGATATTTCTACCGTTGGATAGGGGATAGTAAAGTATAGCCCTTATAATTCCGCGGTTGTCCACAACAAAAACGGCCCTGACGGTATCAACTCCACCCTTAGGTAGCATATTTAGAGTTCTCGCTACATGCCCGCCAACGTCGGCTATTATGGGGAACTGGATTTGAACGCCGAGGTTGTCCTTAATCCATTCAATCCATTTCATGTGGGACCATACTTGGTCTTCGGACAGTCCTATAAGTTCGGTATTGAGGGCTTGGAAATCCTTATAGTGCTTTTGGAAGCTCACAAATTCGGTTGTGCACACGGGTGTGAAGTCCGCAGGGTGGGAGAATAGAACAAACCACTTTCCTTGTTTTACGTAGTAGTCGGGCAAGGTAATTTTTCCGTGGGTGGTCATAACGGTCATACGGGGGAATTTCTCACCTATTGCGGGAACAAAGTTCTGTTGAGTTTGTTGGGACACAGGTGCGGGGGTGGGCTCTTCGGCAGCTTTGGCGGGAGTATTTACGGTGCAAGCTACGGCGGTTCCTGCTACAAAAAGTGCGGCTAACAATTTCTTCATGCTTATTCCTCCTTTTTAGGAATCTTTTGCAATTTTATATTAGATGGCTTTCCATAAAAGTCAATGAAATTTTTCGCCCAACAGTCTTTTTCTCTTTACTAAGACCTAATTTTTATTTGCACTATGCTTTTTAAAAACCGAGAAGAAGCGGGGCTGAAATTGGCCCAAGTTTTAGCCCCCCTTTTGGAGGGGATAAATCCCATAGTGTTGGCTCTACCCAGGGGTGGGGTGCCGGTCGGTTATAAGGTGGCAGAAAGTTTAAACTTAAAATTTTCCATACTCCCCGTTAGGAAATTGGGAGTTCCCATAAACCCCGAGTTGGCTTTTGGTGCAATCGACCCCGACGGGGATATTTATTTAAACCCTACGGTGGTTGAAAAATTTGGCCTTACGGAGGAAGATATAGAGGCGGTTCGCCAAAAGGAGTATAAAGAACTATTAAGACGTATAGAGGTTTATTTAGGTGGAAAGTTTCCTCCTTTGGAAGGTAGAGAAGTGTTAATAGTCGATGACGGATTTGCCACCGGTTATACAGCCTTGGCCGCCTGCGGGTTTGCTAAAAAAAGAAACCCCTACAAGGTAATACTTTCGGCCCCCGTAGCCCCTCCCGACACCGTGGAATTTTTAAAATTGAACTGTGCCGACGATGTGGTTTGTGTAGCTACCCCCGAACCCTTTTTTGCTGTGGGAATGTTTTACGAAGATTTCCACCAACTGACGGACGAAGAGGTTTTGAAATACAAATACCTAGCAATGGAAAAAGGATTGTGGGAACCTGTTTAGTTTCTTTTTTATAAAACCTTTTTTGGGTTATTTAAATCTTTCCTCCTTCCACGGGTCTCCCACCAAGTGATAGCCCCTTTCTTCCCAAAAACCCTCTTTAGGTTCGGAAGTAATTTCCAACCCCCAAACATATTTGGCACTTTTCCAAGCGTAGAGTTGGCTAACAACCAGCCTGAGGGGATAACCGTGCCTTTTGGGTAGAGGTTTACCGTACATTTTGTAAGCCAAAATGGTGTCTTCCTCCAAAAGATACGACAATGGGAAGGTTGTTGTATAACCCTCCAAACATTAGAATTTTTCTGACTTAGACAAGATTTTTAGAGATGGTCGGGGCGGCCGGGATCGAACCGGCGACCTCTGGCCCCCCATGCCAGCGCTCTGCCTCTGAGCTACGCCCCGTTTTTTTCAAAAACGGGACGAATTTCGTCAGCGCCTAGCGCTGACTTCATACGCCCCGTTGCTTCGCAACTGGGCGAATTCCGCCGCGAAAGCGGCTTCATACGCCCCGTTTTTTTTCAAAAATATTGCGGCTTCCTCCGCCCGCAACGACGAAAGTAAAAATATAACACCAAAAAAAGAAAAAATCAACCCTTTTTTGGAAGAAAGTTTAGAAAGGGAAACTAACCCTGGTTTTGTTGATTTTGTTCCTGCTGAGGGACATTGGGAGAAAGCTCTTCCTCGGAAAGGTTTTCTATTAGCTCGGCTACCGCGGAGGTAGCGAAGTTTTCAAAAGCCCACACGAGGAAGGTTGTTAATGCCGAGCCCCAAAAGATGGCTTCGAAAATGTCCTTTATAGGGTTTATTCCGGGCAAAATACCGAAAGCCACCGCGAGGATTAAAGTCAACATAAACCCAAAGTAGAAGGTATATCTGTAAGGTTCCAAGGCGGTAAGGATTAACTCCAATATGAGGGCGGGGTGAATTTGGCTAACTTCCTCTTCGGTTTTTCCCGACTTTTGGGCCAATTTCTGTTTGTCCACCTCTTGGTTTTCCTTTAGGGCATCGGCGGCGTTTATCACAAATACATAGTTAGCCAACAGTCGGAAGGCAAATATACCGAAACCTAACGCGGTCAGAATTATTACCGCCACTTCGGGAGATATTAAAGCTACCCAACCCAACTGTATCCAAAGTAAAAACGCCCAAAGTATGAAAATTACGGTTAAGAGGAACCACCAGAAGTTCATGGTCTATACCTCCTTTGTTGGTTTTATTTGTTTTGGTTTTCCACCTTTTGGGCTTCTTCTTTAGCTTTGTTTAAAACTTCGGTGGGATTTTGAGCTACAGGTTTACCCACTACGAGAGGGTAGCTGGTAAAGTAGGTTTGAGGTATAGCGGGATAACGGTAGGTAAATCCACCTTGCAAAATGTCTCCGATTTGAACTTTTCCTTTGCTTTCGGCTTTAAGTTTAATAACCAACTGGACTATAGCCCCTCCGGGAACGGTTACGTTGGCGGGAATGTTGGCCAAAGCGTAGCCCTGTCCATTCTTAGGTTTGAAAATAAGGCTGGTAGTTTCCACCACCATAGGCAGGCCGCCGGGGTTGAATACGTTTAAAACCAAGGCATTTTGGTCTTTGTCGTATTGGGCGCCTACCACCACCGGCGACCCGGGAATGCTTTTAATTAGGGAGCTAACACCTTTGTAGGTAACAAAGCCCCCGATACCCATACCGACCAAGACTCCGACGATGGTTACCAGCACAGCGGTTACCAGCGTTCTGCGCATCTCTTAACCCCTCCTTAAATTGATTTACAGCTTTATATTAGTATTGGAATTAAATTTGACAACACTTTTATAAAAGTTTGCAAAAGAAATAGACAACAATGGTCATACAAAAATGAAATGCAATTTTGAAAACTCTTTAAGGCAAAATTTCTCAAACCCTTGCCCCCCATGATTGCGGTAAATGCAATTTTGAAAACTCTTTAAGGCAAAATTTCTCAAACCCTTGCCCCCCATGATTGCGGTAAATGCAATTTTGAAAACTCTTTAAGGCAAAATTTCTCAAACCCTTGCCCCCCATGATTGCGGTATAAAGCGGTGGGGCGAGGGTTAAAGTGTTTTACTATTTAAAGCCCAAAAGGAGGGTAAGATGGCAGAAAAAAAATCTATTGTTACTTGGACTAAAACCGACGAAGCTCCGCAGCTTGCAAGCTATTCTTTGCTACCCATCGTAAAAGCCTTTACCAAAGACGCAGGCGTAGATATTGATGTTAGAGATATATCCCTTGCAGGTAGGATATTGGCCCAGTTTGGATATGAACCCGACGACTTGGCCTACCTCGGCGAGTTGGTATGGAAGCCCGAATGCAACCTAATTAAACTACCCAACATATCCGCATCGGTTCCCCAGCTAATCGAAGCTATCAGAGAGCTACAAAAGAGAGGTTTTAATCTTCCCGAATATCCCGAAGAGCCCCAAAATGCCGAGGAAGAGGAAGTTAAGAAGAAATATGACGCTTGCGTAGGTTCGGTAGTTAACCCCGTAATCAGGGCCGGAAACTCCATAAGAAAAATAGCCAGACCCGTTAAAGAATACGCCAAAAAACACCCCCACAAATTGAAACCCACCGACCCTCATCAAAAGTCCTACGTTGCTTATATGAAAGCGGGAGACTTCTACAGACATGAAAAATCGGTGGTGCTCGATAAAGATACCAAACTTAAATATGTTTTTGAAAACCCCAAAACCGGCGAAGAAATAGTTCTAAAAGAAATAGAAGGTCAAAAGGGTGATGTAATCGACGGCACCTGGATGAACAGAAAAGTTCTAAGGGAGTTCTTCGAAGAGGTAATCCAAGACGCCAAAGAAAACGACATTCTATTCTCCCTCCACGTAAAAGCCACAATGATGAGGGTTTCCGACCCTGTAATCTTCGGGGACGCTATAAGGGTTTACTTCAAAAAACTATGGGAAAAACACGGCGACCTATTGGAAAAAATAGGTTTCAAACCCGAAAGGGGATTGGTAGACCTCGAAGAGAAAATGAAAAAACTATCCCCCGAAGAGCAGGAAGCTATTAAGAAAACCCTCGAAGAAATTTATAAAGAGCAACCCCGTATGTATATGGTCGACTCCGACAAAGGAATTACCAACCTCCACAGACCCAACGACGTTATTATCGACGCCTCCATACCCGCGGTAATCAAAAACGGTCTAAAAGGTTGGGGCCCCCAAGGTGAAGAGGACGACGTTGTTATAACCGTTCCCGACAGAAGCTACGCCACAATGTATGACGAAATTGTAGAAGATATCAAAGTTAGGGGACAGTTCGACCCCGCCTCCGTTGGTTCGGTGGAAAACATCGGTCTAATGGCTATAAAAGCCGAAGAATACGGTTCCCACGATAAAACCTTCTTCCCGCCCGAAGACGGATTTATCAAGATAGTGGACGAAGAAGGCAACGTATTAATGAAACATAGGGTTAACAAAGGTGATATTTACAGAAGCTGCCAAACTAAAGACGTTGCAATTAAAAACTGGATTGAAATAGCCGTAAAAAGGGCTAAAGAAGCTTCCGAAGAATACAACGACAACGTTCCCATAGTCTTCTGGCTCGACAGAAGAAGGGCCCACGATAGAGAACTTATCCGCATTGTTAGGGAAGAACTAAAGAAAATGGAGCAAGAGGGCAAACTCGAGGGTGTTGACTGGTACATTATGCCCCCCAAAGATGCTATGAAATTCACCCTCAAACGCTTCAGGGAAGGAAAATATACAATCTCCGTAACCGGAAACGTTCTAAGGGACTACCTAACCGACCTGTTCCCCATAATAGAAGTTGGAACCTCCGCAAGGGCCCAATCTATAGTTCCTCTATTGGCCGGTGGAATTTTGCTTGAAACCGGTGCGGGTGGTTCGGCTCCCAGACACGTTGCCCAATTCCTAAAAGAAACCCACCTAAGATGGGACTCCCTCGGAGAATTCTTGGCAGTTTACGAAGCCCTAATGCACGAATACAGAAAAACCGGAAACAAAAAAGCCAAAGTTATCGCCGATGCCCTATATAAAGCCATTTACAAATACCTAATGGAAGACAAAACTCCCAAACGTAAGGTGGGCCAATTGGATACCAGAGGTTCCCACTACTACCTCGCCAGATTCTGGGCCGAGGCCCTCGCCGAGCAGGACGAAGACAAAGAGCTAAAAGAAAAATTTGCCCCCGTGGCAAAAGCTCTAGCCGAAAATGAAGAGAAAATCCTCGAAGAAATAAGGGCTACCGAAGGCAAACCCGCCGGAATAGACGCCTGGTATTTCTTCGGACTAAACCCCAACGACCCCGTAGAAAAACAAATCCTTGAAAAACTACCTCCCGAAAAACAAAAAGAAAACATCGAACTCTACGAAAAAGTAGTTTCCTTGATGAGACCTTCCAAAACCTTCAACGAAATTATAGACAACCTTCTAAATAACTAATTCCTTTCTTAGGTTTTTCCTTATCTTCTTTCCACCCTAAAGGTTTTGCTTTTAAAAAACCCTTTAAAAGCTTTCTTCTTAATTCCAAATCCCTACTGCGGAAAAATACTAAAGGTATGTTTAACCTTTCGTTGGATGACTTTCTTTCCCTTGCGAAGGAATATAACGTAATACCCCTTTACAGGGAATTTATAGCCGATTTGGAAAACCCCCTAACGGCCTTTATGAAGATAAAAAACCTCGGAAGGTTTCCCTTTTTACTTGAGAGCGTTGAGGGGGGAGAAAAGTGGGCGAGATATTCCTTTCTCGGTTATGGGGGAAAGTTTTACATAAAAACGAAAAAAGAGTATTACGAAATTTATAACAACGGAAGGGTGCAAATGGGAACCTTTGCCGACCCGTTGGACATTTTAAAACCGATAGTTAAAAACTTTAACCCCTACCCCGACCCTTCCCTGCCTCGCTTTTGGGGCGGGCTGGTTGGCTATATAGGCTACGACACGGTAAAATTTTGGGAGCCCGTCCCCGACAAAAACCCCGACACCATAGGGGCTCCTGATATATTCCTGGTTCTGACCGACCTTTTGGTAATTTTTGACAACCTTTCGGGTAAATTGACCGTTTTAAAACCCCTTTTGGTGGAAGAAAACACCGACCTTAAAGAACTTTACGAGGAAGGAAAAAAAGAGATAAACCTCGTAGTGGAAACTTTAAAAAAACCTTTACAAAACAAGATTTTTATTCCAACAATCCAAAAGAGGGAAGTCGATTTTTCCCCCTGGAGGAGCAATTTCTCTAAAGAGAAATTTGAAAAGATAGTTATCCAAGCCAAACGCTATATAGAGGAAGGGGACATAATTCAGGTTGTTCTTTCCCAAAGGTTCAGCAAGAGGTTTAAAAGTTCTCCTTTAACCTTCTATAGGGTTTTAAGACATATAAATCCTTCCCCCTATATGTTCTATTTGGAATTTGATGACCTTTATGTGGTGGGGGCTTCTCCCGAAATCCTGGTTAGGGTGGAGGAAAAAAGAATAGAGACCCGACCTATTGCGGGAACCCGCCCCCGAGGTAAAACCCCAAAAGAGGACAAAGAATTAGAGATAAATCTCCTTTCGGACGAAAAGGAAAAAGCCGAGCACATAATGCTGGTAGATTTGGCCCGCAACGATGTGGGTAGGGTGGCCCAATACGGGAGTGTAAAGGTTGACAGCCTAATGAGAATAGAACGCTATTCCCACGTTATGCACATTGTTTCGGACGTTTCGGGAATTTTAAGAGAAGATAAAGACGTTTTGGATGTGCTAAAGGCTACCTTCCCCGCGGGAACGGTAAGCGGGGCCCCCAAAGTTAGAGCTATGCAAATAATCGAGGAATTGGAAAACCAAAGAAGGGGAATCTACGCCGGTGCGGTGGGTTATATCTCCTTCCAACAAAATATGGATATGGCTATAGCAATACGGACGGCGGTAATTAGGGGCGGTGAAATCTTTGTTCAAGCAGGGGCCGGTATAGTGGCCGATTCTGTGCCCGAGAGGGAATGGGAGGAAACAAGAAACAAGGCCAAAGCTCTAATAAAAGCTGTAGAAATGGCCGAAACCGCCGAAAAAGAAAACTCCAAAATTTCCTAAAATCGTTTTTCCTACGCTCTTTCAAAGTTTTTTATTCCTTAAAAAGGGTGTTATTAATTCCCTAAAACTACAACGGGTTAAAATTGTTGGAAATACCCTTTAAGGAGGTTTATAAAATGTTCGGGCCTTTCAGCGGCTGGGAAATTCTTATTATCCTTGTAATAGTTTTACTAATTTTTGGCCCCGGAAGGTTGGGAGAATTGGGAAAATCCCTTGGAGAGGGAATTAGAAATTTCAAAAAAGCCGTTAGCGGGGAATTGGAAGAAACCCAAAAACCCACTCCGACAACTACCACTAAAGTTGAAACCACTTCCGTAAAAGAAGAGAATAAAGAAGGAAATAAACAAACTTAACCTTTTAAAGGAATTTAAAAATTTTCCTTCGGAGGTTTAAAGAACTTTATCGGCCCTTTCGAGGGTTATAACCCCTTCAAAAATCTTCTTTAAAGTTTCTTTGTGTTTTAAGAACCTATCGAAGGTGGTAACTATTTCGACCACCGCGGGAAGTTCCAAGCTCTCTATGGTAATATCCTCCGAAAGGGGCTGACCGGTTTTTCCATAACCCATAATTCCCCTAATTACGGTAGCCCCTTCAAAACCCAACTCCAGGAGTTTTTCAATTGCTTCCATCGCTTGGCTTTCCCTTACGAAAACCCTTAAAAGGACGCTCTGATTATCCTTGTATGGCATCAAACTATAAACGATAACCCTAAAATAAGTCCCAAATGTCCCAAAAATACCCCACGAGGGAGATAAAGAAGGTTGTAATAGCCAACAGGGGTGAAATAGCGGTTCGGGCTATAAGAACTTGCAAAGAATTGGGAATAAAAACGGTGGCCGTTTATTCGGAGGCGGATAAAGAAAGCCTTCACGTAAAGCTGGCCGACGAAGCCATTTGCATAGGCCCTCCCAATCCGCAGGAAAGTTATTTGAATATACCCGCAATACTCTCGGTTGCCGACATTACCGGTGCCGACGCCATATATCCCGGCTACGGTTTTCTTTCCGAAAATCCCAAATTTGCCGAAATTGTGGAAGCGGCCGGCCTCATTTTTATAGGCCCCCGTCCCGAAACTTTAAAACTTATAGGGAACAAAGTTAAAGCTAAATCCATAGCAAAAAAAGCCGGAGTCCCTACCATCCCCGGAAGTTCCCGCCGCACAACTTTGGAGGAAGCCCTCGATATAGCCCACGATATAGGTTATCCCGTTATGCTAAAGGCGGCAGCCGGCGGCGGTGGAAGGGGTATGAGGGTAGTCTTCAGCGAAAAGGAACTAAGGGAAAAATTCCCCCTAGCCCAAAACGAAGCGAGAATATCCTTCGGAGACGACACTATATACATCGAAAAATTCCTAATGAGACCCAAACATATCGAGGTTCAAATTTTGGCCGACGAGTATGGCAATGTTGTGCCTATCGGAGACCGAGAATGTTCCATACAAAGACGTCACCAAAAGGTAATAGAGGAAGCTCCCGCTTATTCCATAGACCAAGAAACGAGAAAAAAACTTTACGAAGCCGCCGTAAAGTTTGCGAAGGCAGTAAATTATCGCGGTGCGGGAACGGTTGAGTTTCTCTATGACCCCGAAAGCAAAGAGTTCTATTTCATAGAAATGAACGGCCGTATTCAGGTAGAACACCCCGTTACCGAAATGGTTACCGGCATAGACTTGGTTAAATGGCAATTTCTAATAGCCCAAGGTTATGAATTGGACATACAAGAGCCTCCCACAATAAACGGTTATGCCCTCGAGATGCGGATAAACGCCGAAGACCCCAAAACCTTCACCCCCTCACCGGGAACTGTAGAAAAATTAATACTCCCCGGAGGGTTTGGTGTTAGGGTAGATACCCACCTATATCAGGGTTATAAAGTCCCTCCCTATTACGATTCCCTACTGGCAAAGTTTATAGTTTGGGCCCCCGATAGGGAAGAGCTAATAAAACGCGCCCTAAGGGTTATAGATGAAACAACCATTGAAGGGAAAGGTTTAAAAACCAACTTGGAGTTTCATAGATTTATTCTCCAAACAAAGGAATTTAAAGAAGGAAAACACCACGTTAAGTTGTTGGAAGAACTTAACTATTAGATAGTTTTAACAACTACACCCAGGCAGGCGGTTTTTATAAAATCAATTCGGTCTTTGTATTTCTCTATAACCTCCTCATTTTCCGTTCCCGGCTGAAGCCATATGTATTTTGCTCCTATTTCAAGGGCCTCTTTAACTATTTCTTCCAAAGCGTCGGGACGGCGGAATACATCGACTATATCCACAGGCTCGGGAATATCTTTTAAGGAAGGCAAAACTTCAATGCCTAAAATTTCCTGCCCTGCATAAACGGGGTTAACAAAATAAATCTTATGAAGGCCCCTTTCTATAGCCCATTCGGAAACATAATAGGAAGCCCTTTCCTTTTTGGGGGAAATTCCAACCACCGCGATGGTTTTTGAATTCTTTAAGATTTCCCTTATTTGGTTAAGGTCTTCTATTACTGCCATAGTTCCTTATTTTTGAGGAAATAGCCGGAATTCCAATCTTTGGAAAGTTTTTAAAACCCCTTCCAAGTATCAAAAATTTCCCCATCGGTGGATTTGCATATTTTTAAACAACCTTCTTTGGAAGTTAATTTATTGAACCAACAAGAGGAAAAGGGAATATTTTTTCCTGCCGTTGCAAAAACCTTTCAGAACTCCAAAAATTGGGCTTTGGTAGAAATCTACCCCTTTCTTAAGGTATTAAATACGATGGAAAAAGTTAAAGAACTCCTCCTTTCGAAGGGAGGATATATCCTTTCTACCCTTTTGTCCAACGGGGGACAATACGCCGAAATATTTTTTGAGCATTCGAGAACTACCCGCGTTCATTACGAAAATGGTAAGGTCGATAAAGTTTTACACGGCTTTGACGGCGGGGTAGGTTTGCGGCTTATAAAGGACTTTAAAGTTTATTACGGCTACACCAACGAACCCACCCTGTCTAATTTGCTGGAAATAGCTAAAGTCCTGGCAAAAGCCGACGGTCAAGGGCCCGTTAACTGGGGCCTCATAAAAAGGGTAGGAACCACCGATGTAAAAATAGACCCCGACCAAACACCCCTATCCTACCGCGTTGAAATCTTAGAAAGGGCAAACCAAAAAGCCCGCGAGGTTGGAGGCGATAAAGTTAAACAGGTTCAGGCGGTGTTAATGGACAAAACGAGGGAAATTTTGGTAATAAACTCCTTGGGTGAAATTGGAGAAGATACCCAAAAAAGGGTTGTCTTTTTTGTCGAAACCGTAGTAGGAGAAAATGGAAACCTCCAAAGGGGTTATGAAAGTTTAGGGGGCCTGGTTGGGTTTGAAATTTTCGAACAAACCCCACCCGAGGTGATAGCAGAAAAGGCGACCCGCCGAGCGTTAACTATGCTTAAAGCCAAACCTGCACCCGCCGGCCAGTTTACGGTGGTTATATCTTCCGAAGCTGGCGGCACAATGATACACGAGGCGGTGGGCCACGGCTTGGAGGCCGACCTGGTTCAAAAGGGTATTTCGGTGTATGCGGGCAAAATCGGCCAAAAAGTTGCCTCCGAGCTTGTAACAGTTATCGACGACGCCACTTTACCCCACCATAACGGAAGTTTTTCCATTGACGACGAGGGGGTGCCGGCCCAGAAAAAAGTCCTAATTTCCGAAGGAGTTTTGCAGGGCTATATGTATGACCGCCTAACGGCTATGCGGGAAGGCAAGCAATCTACAGGAAACGGAAGACGCCAATCCTACCGCTTTGCCCCCATAGTTAGAATGACCAACACCTACATAGCTCCCGGTAAGGACAACCCCCAAGACATAATAGCCGATACCAAAAAAGGTATTTACATAGTAAAAATGGGAGGGGGCGAAGTTAACACAACCACCGGCGACTTTGTCTTCGAAGTTATGGAAGCCTACCTCATAGAAAACGGAAAAATAACCTACCCCATCCGCGGGGCTACCCTCATAGGGAACGGCCCCAAAGCTCTCCAAGATGTGGACGCCGTAGGAAATGACTTAGGTTGGTCTATAGGCACTTGCGGAAAAGACGGCCAGGGCGTTCCCGTTACCGACGCCCAACCAACTTTAAGAATTAAAAAACTAACCTTAGGAGGCACCGAAGTTTAACTTTTTTTTTCCATGCCCTCTTTACGGTTTAAATATCTGCTCCTTTACCTGTTTTTCCTATCTATGTTCTTGCTTCTCGCGGTTAGGTATTTCCAAATCCAGGTTTTAATGGACGATAAACCCTTCGAAAGGTTGCTAAAAAAATTCAATACCGAAAGGGTTATAAAATTCCCCGGCTGGAGGGGGGCTATCTACACCGAAGACGGCATTCCCTTGGCTCTATCCCTTAATAGCTTTGTCTTTTTTGCTTTGACCAACCGCCTGGATGATACCGATATAGAATTGCTTGCAAAGGAATTTGGCCCCGTTTTTGGAATACCCCCTTCGGAGTTGTTAAAGAAACTCCAATCCAAAGAAGGTTATGTAAAAATTTACGAAACCACCGATTGGGAAGTTTGGGAAAAATACAAAAAACGTCGTAAGGAAATAATCCACAAAGTTATAACCCTCGCAAAGGAAGTTATAGGTATAAGAACCTACGATGAGGACAAAATTCGGGAATATTACCAAAAAACTAAAAGCCCAAAACTGGCTTTGGCCCTTCATTATTTGCATGTTCTAAAGTGGTTCGGATATACCAAAGCCTATAAAAGATTCTATCCCCAAGGTCGATATTTGGCCAATACGGTGGGTTTTGTATCTTCCAACGGAACAGGACGGGCGGGCATCGAATTAATGGAAAACAAATACTTTTATAAGGGCCCTATAGAAATACCCTACATAAGGGGTTTAAGGGGTTTAAAAATTATTGACCTGCCTATAGCCTCAAAAGTTAAAAACCTCTTCGTGGGAGATGTTTATCTAACCATAGATGGGACTATTCAGGCTATCCTCGAAAGGGTAAAAAATGAAATAGTTCAAAGATGGAACCCTAAAAAGGTTGTGCTCATATTGATGGATATCCATACGGGGGAAATAAAAGGTTTGGCGGTCTATCCCGACTTTGACCCTAACAAACCTTTCCGAAATTGGCAGGAGTTTTTAAACAGTAGAAATCCCGCTTTTATGGATGTTTTTGAAATGGGTTCGGTTATAAAACCCTTCTTTGTAGGTATGGCCCTTTACAAGGGTTATATAAAACCCGACGATAAAATTTACATCGACCACGGCAAGGTTAGGGTGGGCCGTCATTGGGTAAGGGACGCCGAGCGACTTCCCAAACAATATTTAACCCCCGCCGAGGTTTTAATTCACTCTTCCAACGTGGGAACGGTTCAAATAGCCAAAAAGCTCACTTTGGAAGATGTTAAAGATTTAATAGAAACCCTAAAGTGGAATAAAGTTATTTCCAACTTCCCGGGGTCTACCGCGGGTTTAATACCACCGTTGAAGTATCCTGCAAACAGGCTTTATATAGCCTTCGGTCACGGTTTGGCGTTGACACCTATTCATCTGGTAACTTCCTATGCCGCCCTGCTTACCGGATATGCACCCAAACCTTTATTGGTAAAAAGGGTAGTTCGGGAAGATGGAAAAATCCTTTACGAGGCTAAACCATCCTATTTGAACCCAAACAGGCCCCTTTTCGATGAGAAAACCCGAAGTTGGTTAAAAAAGGTTTTGCACCTAATAGTTTTGGAGGGAACGGGTAAAAAAGCCAACCCCTATTATTACAAGGTTGGAGGCAAAACGGGAACTGCAGCGATTTACGATAAAAAACTCCGCCGCTATTCTAAAACCAAATATGTAACTTCCTTTATAGGGTATTTTCCTTACAACAATCCTAAATATGTTTTATTGGTTTTGGTAGACCAACCTCAGGCCCCAAGGAGATACCTCCTTTACGGAGGAACGGTGGCCGCCCCCTACTGGAGGGAAATTGTTAATGAGGTTTCCTCCTATTTGGGAATAAAACCCGATTTTTCCTCTTCCTAATTAAAATCCATTCAAATGAAGAAAGGAAAATACCTAAAGCCCGAGTATGTTAACCAACTAAAAAACACCTTCCGCCAATTGGAAGATAAAAGGGACGAACTCCTGCAGTTGGGAAGAACTATTAATAAAAATTCCAAAACCATCATTTACTCCCTCATAAGGGACGATTGGGAGGAGGCGGAAAAATACATTCAAGAAAACCGTCAACTTGCCAAACAACTGTTGGAAGAGGTTACCACCCGCTACCCCCAATATTACAACAACGCTTTTATACCCCTTCAAGAGTATGTAGAGGCAGAGGTTGTTTATCACTACCTGAAGGAAAAACGGCTTCCCACCCACGAGGAATTGGGGGTTCCCGAAGAGGCGTATGTAACCGGGCTTATGGACGCCGCCGGTGAACTTCTGCGTAAAGCGGTGGAAGAGATGATTAAAGACAATATCGACTTTGCTTGGGAAGTTCGCCAAGTTTTGGAGGATATCTATTTGGCTATGCTCAGCCTCAACTTCAAAAATTTCGATTACCGCAAAAAGGTCGATTATGTTGGTGGTATTCTCAACCGTCTTATTGACTACATTTTCCAAAAACAAACCCGCCGTGGGGAAAATCTAAAATCTTCCGAATAAAGTTTTCTTCTTTTTCTTTATTCCTTCATTTTTAAAAAAAGTAAGCTTTCAAAAACCTCGTAAGGTCTACTATTTATACAATGCCCAACAAGGTTTTAAAGTTTCAACCTACCCAAAAGGAGGATTTAGAAAACATTCTCCAAAAACTGGGTTTGGAAAAAGAGGAAAACCCCAATGTGTTATTTTCCTACCGCAGTAAGGATTTTAAAGTGATTTTTTACCCCACCGGAACTTTGTTAATCCAAGGAAAGGGCGATGTTGACCGATTGGCGGAAAAAATTGTTTCTAACCTTTCAATGGAAACTAACTATATAGGCTCCGACGAGGCAGGAAAGGGGGATTTATTCGGCCCTTTGGTGGTTTGTTCCTTTGGTCTAACCTCAAGAAATTTAAAAAAAGTCCTTTCCTTGGGAGTAAGAGATTCTAAAAACCTTCCAAAGGATAGTTTACATAGGATAGCCCAAGAGTTATTAAAGTTATCAACCTACAGTTGTGTAGTTATTTTGCCCCAAACTTATAACGATATTTATCCCGACTTTGGGAATTTAAACAAACTATTGGCAGTCAGCCACGCCAATGTAATAGAAAGGCTTTATCTAAAACTTGGTTTAAAAAAGGCTGTGGTCGATAAGTTTACAAAAGCCCCTTATTTAAAAAGGGCACTCTCTTGTCCAATATCTCTTGTGGAAGAAACTAAGGCCGAACGCTACCCCGCCGTGGCGGCAGCCTCAATATTGGCACGATACCACTACGAAATTTATTTGGAAAAACTTTCCCGAAGTTTAGGTATTCAACTACCCCCCGGCAGTGGCCCACAGGCTAAAAAGATTTATAGATTTATTGAACAAAAGTATGGGTGGGAGGTTTTAAAAAAGGTTGCAAAGCTCCATTTTAAGGTTTGATTGAGGCTCAATCCAATATTGAAGAAGCCCAAACCTTGGTAATACAAATTAACCTTTAAAAACCCTTCCAAGGGACAATTTTTCTTCCTATGAAATACGAACTGGAGCAAACCCTTACGGAGTTGAAAGAAAAATTTTCCGACATAAAACAAACTTTGGATATAGAAAAACTAAAGAAGGAATTAAAAGAACTTGATGCCCAAATGTCGGCTTCCAACTTTTGGGACGACCCCAATAAGGCTAAGGACGTCCTCCAAAAAAGGAAGTTTATAGAAGAAACCCTAAAAAAATTTGAAAACATCCAAAGTTCCTTGGAAGGGATAGAAGAAATGTTATCGGAGGTTCCCGAGACAGACATTGAAAACCTATCCCTTTTGGAGGAAGAAATTAAAAACCTCGAAAAGGAAATCCATGAATTGGAAATAAAGACCTACCTAAGCGGGGAAATGGATTCTAAAAATGCCTTTTTAACCATTCAGGCGGGTGCCGGCGGAACGGAAGCCTGCGACTGGGCTCAAATGTTAATGAGAATGTACACCCGCTGGGCACAAAAACATGGCTACACCGTTGAGGTGGTTGATATAACCCCCGATGATGTGGCGGGTATAAAAAGCGCTACCTTGCATATAAAAGGCCCTTACGCTTACGGCTATTTGCGGGGCGAAAGTGGCGTTCATAGGTTGGTTAGAATTTCGCCCTTCGATGCCAACAAACGCCGACACACCTCCTTTGCATCGGTTCAAGTAGCCCCCGAAATAGATGAAGAAATCCAAATAGAAATTAGACCCGAAGACTTAAAAATAGAAACCTTCCGTTCCAGCGGTGCGGGCGGCCAGTATGTTAACACCACCGACACAGCCGTCCGAATAACCCACCTGCCCACCGGCATAGTGGTGCAGTGCCAGGATGAACGTTCCCAATTTCAAAACAAACAAAAAGCTTTAAAAATTCTAAAAGCCAAACTTTACCAGTTGGAGCTTCAGAAATTGGAAGAAAAGAGAAAACAATACGAAGGAGAAAAAACCGACATAGGTTGGGGCCATCAAATCCGCTCCTACGTATTTACCCCCTACCAGCTGGTTAAAGACTTAAGAACGGGCTACGAAGAAAGCCGCATAGACGCGGTAATGGATGGAGAAATAGATGGATTTATAGAAGCCTACCTTAAGTGGTGGGCCAACAAACATAAAAATGCTCAAAATTAGCACATGCAATTTTTTTTTTGTATCAAAATCTTTTTCCCTATATTTTATTTGCTAAATGGAAAAAGAACTAAAGCTTTACGACCCGGAGAGAGCCTTTAAAAAATGCCCCTATGTAGCCGTTTACGGAACTTTGAAGAAGGGATATTGGAACCATCACTATTTAAAGGATGCCATTTTTGTAGGGGAAGGTATAACAAAAGAAAACTTTGACTTGTTTGATGTGGGCTACCCTATGGCGGTGCCCAACCCTTTGGGTTTACCCCTGAAGGTGGAAGTATATAAATTAACCTCCCCCGAGCAGTTGGAAAAATTGGATTTCCTTGAAGGATTTCCCTATCACTACAAGAGGATGATTATCGATATAGACCTCTTTGAGGGCGGAAAAAGAAAACCTATAAAGGCGTGGATATATTATGTAACCCACCCAAAGGGCGAAAAGGTAGAAGATATCCGCTATGTGGAAGATGTTGGTCCTTACCTTGAATGGGAAGGTTAAAACAAAACCCAAAGATTAAAAAAGTTTAAATTTAAGTCCCACAAACGCCCCCTTTCCATAACCTTCCTCGGTAGGGTAGAGGATATTTTCCTTACCAAAAAGGGTTTGTTTAACTTCGACCAATTTTAGGTTGGTATGGTTTTCCACCATACGGATAATTTCTTCGGTGGAATAGAAGGTGGCCGGGCCGTAGAATTTACTGTGGGGTTTTTTCGCCTCGTAAAGTTTACCTAAAAAACTCTCTTTATCTACAAAACCAAGCACCAAAATACCGTCCCTTTTTAAAACCCTCTCGATTTCTTTAAAGGTAAGAATTGGGTCGTCCACAAAACATATTGTGGTAACCATAAGAACCGTTTGGAAAACCTTTGCACGGAAGGGTAATTTTTCGGCTACCCCTCGGACTACTTTAATACCCCTTTTAAGGGCCCTTTTCAACATTTCCATTGAGGGGTCTACCCCTATTTTTATCCCCAACGGTTGGGCAAATATGCCGCTACCTACCCCAACCTCGAGGGAAGATTCTTTATTAGCATCCTTCAAAAGGGAAGATAAAAGTTTCAGCTCCGAAAGGAAAAGATTTTTATTTCTTTCGAACCATTGGTCGTAGTAGTCGGCATACCTTTCAAAGGGTTCTATTTTGGGCATTAGCTCTATATTGTTTTCCTATGGAAACCGATTTAAGAAAATTGGAAGAAAAACTCCACTATTGTTTTAAAAAAAAAAATTTGCTCCTTCAGGCGTTAACCCATATTTCCTATGCAAAACAAAAGGACCTTAACTACAACTATGAACGTTTGGAATTCCTAGGTGATTCTGTGGTTAACTTTTTAATAGTTGATATTCTTACTGAAAAATTTACCCGCATGCCGCTAAAAAAATTGGCGGCGGCAAAAGCTTTTTTAATATCTGAAAATTTTTTATCCAAGCTGGCAAAAAAGTGGAATGTTCAAGACTTTATTTACCTAAGCCGTAGCGAAGAAATAAAAGGCCGTCGAAATTCTCCCTCCGTATTGGCCGATGTATTTGAGGCAATCTGGGCCGCCATATATGTGGACAGCGGTAGAAGTATAGACTTTGTAAAAAGATTATTCCGTTACCATTTTGAGGAGGAAATAATAGAGGCGGTAAGGCAGGGTCTCTATTTCGACTACAAATCGATACTGCAGGAAATTACCCAATCTATGTTTAAAGAAAAACCCGCCTATGAGCTGGTAAAAGCCGAAGGGCCACCCCACGACCAAACCTTTACCGTCGAATGTAAAGTCAAAGAATTTTCCACCCTCGGGGAAGGAAAAACCAAAAAAGAAGCCGAACAAAAGGCGGCCCAAAAAATGGTAGAAGAACACTTTAAGGAAAAGTTCCAAAAGAAAACCAAAAAAGGTAAAGATAATCCCCAAAACTCTTAAAGTTTTCCTTTTATAAGAAAATTCCTTTTATAGGTTTCAGGTTGGCTTAACAATTCCTTTTTATGACCACTCTTTCCCTTCCAAGGAGAAAAACAAGAGAAATTTCCGTAGGGTGGGTAAAAATAGGTTCCGACCACCCAATAGTGGTTCAATCAATGACATCGACCAAAACAAGGAACATAAAAGAAACCTTAAACCAAATAAGGAGACTATACGAAGCCGGTTGTGAAATTGTAAGGGTTGCCGTGCCTACCGAAGAAGACGCCCAAGCCTTAGAAACCATAGTGAAAGAATCCCCCGTTCCAATAATTGCCGATATACACTTTAAGGCTTCTTTAGCTCTTGAAGCTATGGATAAAGGTGCCCACGGCATTAGGATAAATCCCGGAAATATAGGGGACGAAAGTCTGGTTAGGGAAATCGTAGAGCATGCAAGGTTAAAAAATGTGGCCATAAGAATAGGGGTAAATAGCGGCTCGCTGGAAAAAGACCTTTTGGAAAAATACGGCCGACCTACCGCCGAAGCTTTGGCCCACAGTGCCCTAAGGTGGAGCGAAAAATTTGAAAAGTGGGGCTTTAAAAACTTTAAAGTTTCCATTAAAGGGAGCGATGTTTTAACCTGTGTTGAGGCTAATAAAATTTTCGCCTCAAAGACGGATATTCCTCTACATATAGGAATTACCGAGGCCGGTTTTGGAGAAAGTGGGGTAATAAAATCCTCCGTAGGTATAGGGATATTGCTTTATTTGGGCATAGGGGACACCCTAAGGGTTTCACTAACCGGTGACCCTGTGGAGGAAATAGAGGTTGCCTACCAAATTTTGGGCTCCCTCGGTTTAAGAAAAAGGGGGGTGGAAATAATTTCTTGCCCCACTTGTGGAAGAATAGAAGTAGACCTTCCCAAGGTGGTAAAAGAAGTAAAAGAAAAACTCAAAGGGGTTAAGAAACCTTTAAAAGTAGCCATTATGGGTTGTGTGGTAAACGGCCCCGGTGAGGCTAAAGAGGCCGATATAGGACTTGCCTGCGGTAAGGGTCGGGCTCTGCTATTTCGTAAAGGGGTAGTTATCAAAACCGTCAAAGAGGAAGAGATGGTTCAAACCCTTTTGGAGGAGGTTTTTAAAGAGGTTAGAAGTTAGAAAGAGATTTAACTTTTTTAGTATTTTCAGGGTTAAATAGCTCGGTTCAGCCCGCCATAAACTAAGAACCAAATGGATAAACTAAAAGTAGGCATTAGCGGCATAAATGCAGTAGACAATCCCGGCCCCGGTGTGGGAGTGGCAAAAAGCATAAAAGAATGGAATAAAGAGATTTCTATAGTAGGTCTGGCCTATGACACTATGGAGCCGGGCATTTATATGAAGTGGTTAATCGACCGCTCCTACTTGATGCCCTACCCTTCCCAAGGAGCCGACGCTTACATTGAAAGATTGCTCTATATAAAAAACACCTACGGCTTGGACGCAGTAATACCAAACCTTGACGCCGAATTGCCCCTCTATATTGAGTACGCCCAAAAGCTAAAAGACTACGGAATAGCCAATTTTCTCCCAACTAAGGAACAGTTTAGACTTCGCTCCAAAGAAAAACTGCCCGAAATAGCAGATAAAATAGGGGCAAAATCCCCTAAAACCTTCAGCGTTATAGACTACAAAGGACTGCAGGAAGCCCTTAACGAAGTGGGCTATCCTGCCATGATTAAGGGCTTATTCTACAAAGCTTACAAAGTTTACAACTATGCCGAAGCTGTGGAGAAATTTAACGCCATAGTGGCCGAATGGGGTTATCCCGTTTTGGTTCAGCAAGTGGTCAAGGGTGAGGAGTTAAACCTTGTAGGTGTGGGAGACGGTGAAGGCGGACATTTCGGTTTTTTAAACATAAAAAAACTTTGGATTACCCAACTGGGAAAAATTTGGACGGGCGTAACCATTAAAAACCCCAAAGTTATAGAGGCGGCCCAAAATTTTGTTTCCGAGTTCAAATGGAGGGGCCCCTTCGAGTTGGAATGCATTTATTCCGAAGAGGGAGAGCTTTACCTAATCGAAATAAATCCCCGTTTCCCCGCTTGGGTATATTTCGCAACTGGCGCGGGTATAAATTTACCTGCAAGGCTCCTAATGGCGGCTCTAAATCAAGAACCTCCCAGAGATTGGGAATATCCCGTTGGTAAGCTCTACATTAGGTATACCGATGATTTTGTGACCGATATGGAATTCTTCCAAAAAATAGCAACCCTCGGAGAGGTTTGATTTTTCTTTTTTCCACACTTAGGGCTTTCTTTTAAAAAAACCCATAAAAGAACCATAAACTTAAAACCTCTGATGGCTACAAGGTTCATTCCCTTTATGGAACACCGTTTTAAAGCCTACCTTCTTTCGGCCTTTTTAATTATAGGCAGTTTATTTTTGCTCCAGTTCAGGGGAATTAATTGGGGGTTGGATTTCACCGGTGGCTATGTCATCGAAATAGCCCCCTCCCACCCAATACCCGAAAATCAAATTAAAGATTTCCTTAAAAAGGAAGGAATCCAAGGGGTTATAGTTCAGGAAACCAAAGAGGGCCATATTTTGGTTAAGGTGAAATTAGGAGCCCCTATAGAGAAGGTTAAAGAGCTATTAAAAAAACTCGACCCCAAAGCCAAGTTAGTCCGTTTTGAAATGATAGGGGCGGTATTCAGTAAAGAATTGAAGGAAAAGGCCATCTCTGCGGTCATAACGGCCCTAATACTTATTGCTATATATTTAGGTTTTAGGTTCCAACCCCTTTGGGCAATAACCGCCTTGCTGGCGTTATTTCACGATATTATCGTCAGCTTAGGGGCTTATTCGCTAACATACCGCGAGGTAAACCTCGAGGTTATGGGAGCCCTCCTTACCGTTGCCGGTTATTCCGTTACCGATACGGTGGTGGTCTTCGACCGTATTAGGGAAAACTTAAAATTGCGTCCCGCCACCGATTTTTCCAAACTTATTGATATTTCTATAAACGAAACCCTTTCCAGGACTTTAATGACCTCTCTAACCACCTTCGCCGTTGCCGCCGTGCTTTACTTTTTTGGCGGTGAAATGCTGTCCAATATAGCTTTTGCCTTTTTGGTGGGTATTGTGGTAGGAACCTACTCCTCCATATTTATAGCATCGGCCCTTCTTTTGGATTTGAAAAGATTTAACCTTTTAAAGTTTCCTTTAAAGAGAAAAACTGTTTAAGGTTTTATTTAATCCTTTTCCCCATAAAGTCTTTTAACTTCTTGTTTCAAAGAAGGTTCCAAACCTAACCTTTTTAATCTTTCATCGGGAGAATTCAAAACTTCGTAAATACCTGAAAAGTTCCTTTCGATAATTTTTCTTTCCCTTTGGGGGAGGGTTTTTAATATTTTTTTCTCCCTAAGTAGGCGGTTATAGTTAACCGCCACACGGTGGGCTTCGTCCCTTATTAGCCCAAATATTTGGTAAAGGGATGGATATTCCTTTAAAGGAATTTGGCGACCATCCTCCGTAAAGAGGATTTCGTTTCGTTTTGCCAAAGCAACCACGAAGGTGGGTAGTTTGAACTTCTCCTTTACCTTTAAAGCGACATTAAGCTGTCCTTTTCCGCCGTCGATAAGCCAAATATCGGGAACGGGATATTTACCTTCCTTAATTCTTTTGGCCCTTCGCGATAGAACCTCAAATAGAGCTTGATAATCGTCTATCCCTTCGACGGTTTTTACTCTATACCTTCTATAACATTTTTTGTTCATAGAACCTTTTTCCCAAACAACACAGGAGCCGACTATAAATTCCCCCAAAAAGTGGGAAATATCGAACCCTTCTATCCTTTCGGGGTAGGGAATTTTTAAAACCCTTTCAAAGGTCGATTTAACATTTTCTTCCCCATAAGGTTTTTTTATGTTTAGCTCTACCAAGGGTTGAATTTCGGAAGGGATAACCCCTTGGAGGGTTACATTTTTACCGCTCCTTTGGGAGAGGTATTTTTCAATATTTTCTTTGTTCTCTACCGCCGAGGGTGGGTAATAAAAAACCTTTTCGGGAATATAGTTAACCGAATAATACCCTAAAAGCCAATCTTCAAATTTTCCCAACTTATCGGGAGGTAAGCTAAATTCTTTGTTTCCGACAAACTTTTTTCCCCTTACAAGGAATAGGTAAATTTTTCCCTCCAAGAAAACCCAAATATCTGCCTCCCTAAAGGGGTAATTGGTTACATTTTGACCCGCGGCGAGGTTTTCCAAAGCGGTTATTTGCTCCTTTAGAAGGGCACATTTTTCAAATTCCAACCTTTGTTTGTAATATTCCAATTTCTCGTAAAGGAGGGGCAAGACTTTACCGACCTCCCCCGAAAGGAAGGCTTTAGCCGCCTCAACCGAAGTTAGGTAGTCCTCTTTAGAAATTTTTCCCTTAACGCAGGGGGCCGAACATAACCCTAAGTGGTAGTCCATACATAGTTTTCCCGGTTTGGGCATAGGGTCGCAGGTGCGGAGTTTAAAAAGTTGATGGATAAGCCTTTTAGTCCTCTTAGCCTGATTTACCGAGAAGAAGGGGCCGAAATATTCCCCTTCGATTTCAAAATCTCTAACAATTTTAACGGTGGGAAATTCCTCTTTGGTTATAACCAGCATAGGGTAGCCGCCGCCGTATTTAAAGACTATGTTGAATTTGGGCTTATGAAGGTTTATAAGTTGCCTTTCCAAAAGGAGGGCTTCATACTCATTTTCGGTCAATATCCAACTTAGGGAGGTAGATTGTTTAAAAATTTCCCTCTCCTTGGGGTCGGTAGAAATGGCCCTAAGGTGTTGAAGAAGTCTTTTTTTTAAATTTTTAGCTTTACCTATGTAGATATACCTATTGGAGTTTTTGAAAATATAAACCCCACACTTTTGGGGAACTTTTTCTATAATTTCCCTCCAGCGGACGGGAATATCCATTTAATTAAGGAATGTAGAAGGTTGGAAATTGCTTTTTAATCCCTTTTTTGGAAATTAAAAAATTTTCTCCGCAAAAGGAGAATTTCTAAAATCCTTAAGGATGAAACTTTACTTTTTGGGAACCGCCGGTGGAAGGACTGTCACATTTAAAAAAATACGAAACAGCGGGGGAATACTCCTAAAGGATAAAAGCCTAATTCATATAGACCCCGGCCCGGGAGCTTTTGTCTATTTTTTCAATACCCCCTTCGAACCATGGAAGGATTTAAACGCCGTGGTGCTTTCCCACCTTCACTTAGACCACTCGGCCGATGTTAACACTATATTGGAGAGTGCAACAGAAAGCGGAAGCCGTAAAGGGGTTAAACTTTTTGCCCCCGCCGACGCCTTAAAAGGTGAGCATAGGGTGGTTCTACCTTACATTCAAAGGCTGGTAGAAACCCATACCCTGGATGAGGAAAAAAGCTTTCAACTTAATGAAATAACCCTTAAGGTTTTACACAAACATACCCACCATAGGGTGGAAATCTATTCCCTCCTCTTTGAAAACCCCGAAGGGAAAAAGGTTGTATATATTCCCTGCGGAAGGTTCGAGGAATATTGGCTGGAACACCTTCCCCAAGGTGCGGATTTAATGATTTTTAACGCAACCTTTTACAGGAAAAGACCCCATATAGACCACCTTTCGGTGGAAGATGTAATAAAAATTCTCCGAGAGAAGAAACCCAAAAAGGCGGTAATAACCCACTATTCGAAGGAAATGTTATTAAAGAACCCCCTAAAGGTGGCTAAGGAAATTTCTTCCCAAACGGGGGTAGAAACTATAGCCGTCGAAGACCTTAGCGTGGTGGAAGTTTAAAGAAAAAATCATTAAGAGAAACTTGAAAAAAAATTTCCCCCTTTTGGTAGATTGTTAGAGCAACCCAACAAGAGGTTTTTCGGTTGGCTGAAAAGGTTGTCAAAAATTTTTAAAATAACCTAAAACCCAAAAGGGAGGTTGCTTAAATGGCAGAAAATAAAGGTTTCGACCTCGTTATTAAAGTTGGCGGTGAAGGTGGTGAGGGTGTTATTACCGCGGGAGACTTTCTAACCGAAACCGCCGCAAGGGCAGGCTACTGGGCCGTTAATTACAAATCCTATCCCGCCGAAATTAAAGGTGGATATGCCCAATCTACCGTTAGAATTTCCGACGACAGGGTTTACTCTACCGGCGACAGCTTCGATATCCTATGTGCCTTCAACGGCGAAGCGGTAGAAAAAAATATGGTATTTCTCAAAAGGGCCAAAGACGAAGCCAAACCCAAAGTTCTCGTTTACGACAGCACCGACTACGAACCCGCCGAGGAGTTGGAAAATGTAATCTATTACCCCGTTCCCCTATCCGAGTTGGCCAAAGACGTTATGAAGGCCTACATTACCAAAAACATCATAGCCTTGGGTGTATTGTCCGAGCTATTCGGAATTCCCGAACAGTCGATTAAGGACGCGATAAAAGCCAAATTTATGAGAAAGGGCGAAAAAATAGTTGAACTAAACTATAAGGCTTTCGATTTGGGACGCCAGTATGTTAGGGAAAACCTCCAAAAGAAAGACCCTTATAAATTCCCCCAACCCAGAACCCCCGAAGACGTTGTAATTATGGAAGGTAACCAGGCCGTTGCCAAAGGTTCCATAGCCGCGGGCGTAGAGTTCTATGCAGCCTATCCCATAACCCCCGCAACCACCGTAGGAAACCACATAGTAATGGACTTAATCAAAAGGGGCGGTTGGCTCTATCAGGCCGAGGACGAAATAGCATCCCTCGGTATGGCGTTGGGTGCCTCCTTTGCAGGTAAAAAATCTATGACCGCGACATCGGGCCCCGGAATATCCCTAATGAGCGAATTTATTTCCTACGCCGGAATAACCGAGTTGCCCATTGTTATAGTTGACGTTCAAAGGGGAGGCCCCGGAACAGGAATGCCCACCAAACACGAGCAGGCCGACCTCTTCGTTTGTGCTTTCGGCGGACACGGTGATTTCCCCAGGGCTATTTTGGCCGCGACAACCGTTGAAGATAACTTCTACTTGGCGGTAGAGGCCTTTAACTTGGCCGAAAAATACCAAATTCCCGTATTCCTCATGACCGACGGAGCTTTGGCTATCCGGGAGGAAGTGTTCCCCACTCCGAAAATAGAGCAAAGACCCGACGGCAAAGTTGTGGTTAAAGGTAATATTCCCTACGGTGTCGACGAAATCGAAGTTATAAACAGGTGGGTTTACAACGCCGAGGAAGATAAAGAAGGAAAATTCCGTTCCCCCACCGGAAGGTTCCTAAGATATAAAACCGACACCCCCACCGGTATAACCCCCATGGGAATACCCGGAGACCCCAATGCCTTGCACGCTATCACCGGTTTGGAAAGAACCGAAAACTCCGACCCCAGATTTACCCCCGAAATCCGTGTAAAACAGATGAACAAACGCTTTAGAAAACTCCAAACCCTCCTAAGGGAAGATGCCGACCGCTACTACAAAGACATGAGAATCGACAGCGACAACGCCGAAGTTGCTATTATCTCTTGGGGATTGACCGCTTCCATCGCCAGAGAGGCCGCCGAAAGATTACGCCAACAGGGTTATACCGTTAACGAGTTCTATCCCAGACTTCTATGGCCCGTTAAAGCCGAGGTATTTGAAGAATTCGCTTCCAAAGCCAAGAGGGTTATAGTTCCCGAAACAAACTACCACGGACAGTTCGCTTTCATTCTAAGGGCAACAACCAACATCAAAGACATCATTTCCTATGTTGCCTACAGAGGTGAGGCCTTCATACCTAAGGAAATAGAAGACTTTGTAAAAATGGCCATAGAAAAAGACATTAAAAAAGGTTGGTTTACACCCTCCGACGTTTACGGAACCGTTGTCGGAGCAATTTAATCCCTTTTATGGTTTTAAACATTTTTCCTTCCCCCTTTTTGGGGTTTGTTTTTAACTAAACCTAAAGGAGGTTTCTTTCCATGGCAGTATTGACCGCAAAAGATTATAGAAGTGAAGTAGAACCTACTTGGTGCCCCGGTTGCGGTGATTTCGGTGTTTTGAACGCAACCGCCAGGGCGTTGGCCGAACTTCAAAAAGACCCCGCCAAAGTGGTGGGAGTTTCGGGAATTGGTTGCTCCTCAAGGTTACCCCTATTCTTGAAGGGTTATAACGCCCACACCCTCCACGGAAGGGCTATCACCTTCGCTATCGGTGTAAAAGTTTCCCGCCCCGACCTCGACGTTATAGTGTTCACCGGTGACGGGGATATGTTCTCCATAGGTAGCGGTCACAACCCCCACGTGGCAAGAAGAAACATCGACATAACCATAATAATGATGGACAATAAGGTTTATGGACTAACCAAAAACCAAGTCTCCCCCACCTCCAGGGACGGACAGCCCGGTTCGTTAACTCCTTACGGAAATATTGACGGACACGTTAACCCCATAATGTATATGCTTACTTTCGGAGCAACCTACGTTGCCCAAACCTACGCCGGAAACCTAAAACACATGACCAAAATTATTAAGGAGGCCATCCAGCACAGGGGACTATCCTTCGTAAATATCATCTCGCCTTGCCCCACCTTCAACAAGTTCGACAGCTACAAGTATTACAAAGACCACCTCATAGATATTAACGAAGACCTCGGACATACCCAGTTGGACGACTTTAACAAAGCTATGGAAATGGCTATCCACTGGGACGATAACTACAGAGACCCCGAAAATGCCAAAGCCCACATCGGGGTTTACTACAAAGTTGAAAAACCCACCTACCACGATAGGGTTGAAGAAGTTAAAGCCCGCGTCGGTAGGGAAGAAAATATCCAAAACCTCATCGACGTTTGCAAACCCAAAGCAATTTAACCTTTTGTTGTTCTTTTTTATTTCTCCGCCTTTTTGGTTTTCCTTTTTAAATCAACATAGATAGGATTGAGTTGGACAAAAGAAAACCTCGGTCGTTGAAAGCTATTTTGTCCCCTTTAAGGGTAAAAAATTCTTCAATAATCTCCTTAGGTAGGTTTTTCTTTAAAACAAGTTCCTTATTAACCCCTTCGGTGGTTCTCAATCCCATTATCAGGGTTTCCCTAAGGAGTTCTTCCTCCGATAGGTCTATAACTTCTTCCACCGGCGGGGTTCTTTTATTCCAAGCTTCTATATAGGTTAGAAGATTTCTTTTGTTAAACCACCTTTTTTTGGAGTCGAAACTCCACGCTCCCGCCCCTATTCCTAAGAAGGGTTCCATCTTCCAATAGAGCAGGTTATGTTTGGAACGATATTTTTCCTCTTTGGCAAAGTTGGATATTTCATACCTTTGAAAGCCTATTTTTTTTGTTTCTTCCAAAAGGGTGTAATAAAGAGTTTCTATTTGTTCCTCCTCGGGAAGGTTGAATTTCCCCTCTTCCACCCAAAGGTAAAGGGGAGTTTCTTCGTAAACCGTAAGTAGGTAAGCCGATAGGTGAACAATTCCAAAATCGGAAAGATATTTAAATTCCTCCCTCAGTTGTTGGGGAGTTTGTTGGGGCAGACCCCAAATAAGGTCGACCGAAATATTTTCAAACCCCGCACGGGATAAATTTTTTAGAGTTTCCAAAGAGTGTTTTACCGAGTGCTTTCTTCCCAACTTCTTCAGGTTTTCTTCCGAAAAGCTTTGAACTCCTACCGAAACCCTATTGAAACCTATTTCCCTTAGTTGGATAAATTCTTCTAATCCATAACTTTCGGGGTTTACCTCTATGGTAATTTCTTCCACTTTGGAGAGGTCTAAAATAGACCCCAAACGGGAGAAAAAATCTTTGTAAACTTTTGGAGGAACTACCGAAGGGGTTCCCCCACCAAAGTAGATGGTTTTTATGTTTAGCGTGTAAAGGGAAGCGTAATATTCCAATTCCTTCAGTAGGGCTTCAAAATAGCTTTCGAAGGAAACCTTCCATTGGGTTATTGAAAAAAAATCGCAATAGGGACATTTTTGATTGCAAAAGGGAATATGAATGTATAAACCTTTCATGCAGGGCCTTTAAATTTAGCTTCCAAAGCCGCGGCACACCATGGCTTTATACACCTGGCGGGCTTTAAAAAAGGTTTTTAGCGTAAGGGTGCCGAGCATATAACCGAAAATTTTGTAGGTTCGTAGGTTAAATTTAGGCTCAAAGCCCCTTAGTTGGGCCGCTTTTTTCATTTTTTCATACTCTTCCTTTATGGAGGAAATATAACGGTAGGATAGAAACACCATCAGGGTGAATTTTTTAGGAACTTTAAAACTTTCCAAGGTTCTTATAAGGGTGGTAATTCCCAAAGGTAGAACCAAGCTAAAGGTTAACAATAAAATTGTGTTGGATTTCAAAAATATTACCAACGCGGTGGTTAGGTTATTCTTAAAATCCAACAAAAGGAGACTAACAACAATAAAAACGGTGAAGGTATTTGCGTAAATTAAGCCCCTTAGGAATTTAAGGGGTGTCCTTAAAAGGAAAAACAGCAAAAGGCTACCTAACATAGCCAAAAAAAGCAGTTTTGGGGAATGTATAGGGTAAATAATCAAAGAAAGTAAAACGAAACTAATCAACCTTATTTTTGCCGCGTCGAGCATAGATAAATTCTAAGATACCGAAAATTCCCAATATCCAACCTATACCGCAAAATACCTTAGCCCACGGGAAGGCGGTTTCTTTGTTCACTATTTGGCGGATTTTTTGCAGCTCTTCCTGCTCGTTGGAACTTTTACTGTTTTCCGCCGTTTGGTTTACATTTTTTTGTTCTACCTTGGTTAGGGTTTGGTTTCCACCAACCTTAAAGGTAAAGATTTCCTTTTTCCCGTCGGCGGTGTAAAGTATCAATTGAATTTTTTCAACGTTGGAAGGAACTTTTATGCTTTCAGTTCCTAAGTTGGTGGTAGTTATATTTCCTTCCGAAGGGGTGGTTTTTTCTTTCCCTTGGGTGGTTGTTGTTTGGAAACTATTTCCCTCCAATTGGTAGGTGGTTACCGCTTTATGTCCCAAACCCGAATAAAGGACAATTTTCAACTCTTTAACCCCTTGGGGAGGGGTAAATTCAAAAAATCCGTTGCTGTCGGTTTTTCCGCTTAATAAAAGTTTCCCGCTAAGGGCGTCGTAAACTTCCACTTGGGAATTTTTAGCCGGTGTTCCATCGGAGAAGTAGCCGTAAACATCTATTTTTCCATTTTGTTCGGTGGCAAATATGCTGACTTTGTGGGCAAAGACTACGGTGGAAAGTAATAAAAAAACAACCGCAAAAGTTTTTTTCATTTTTAATCCTCCAAAAATTGGGGAGAGGTTTTTTTAAGGAACTTAAGAAGGAAGATGTAAATAATTCCTTCGACGGTGGCGAGAGGAATATGGATAAGGAAAATTAATTCGGCGTCCTTTATAAATTTTTCTCCCGCCAAGGCCAATTCTATAGCAACCAAAAGGCCGGCCCCTAAAATTGCCACGAAGGCACTTAAAAAAGCTCCCGCATAAAATTTCCAACCGTCGGTTTTTATCCAGTTTTTGAATAGATAGTGGGCTACAACGGCGGGGAAAGCCATGTTGAAGGTGTTGACCCCCAAAACCATTAGCCCCCCGAATTGAAATAGGAGGGCCTGGAAAAGTAAACCAATCAGTATGGTTGGAAAGGCCGCCCAACCGAGGATTAAGCCTATAAACCCGTTGAACAATAGGTGGGCGCTACCTACCCCTATTGGAACGTGGATTAAGGAGGCCACAAAAAAGAGGGAGGTTAACAAGGCGGCCAAGACTAACTTTTCCCCTTCCAATTTTCTCAAACCTATGGCCGTTCCTATGAGTGTTATACCCCAAGCTGTGACTATTTCCCAAGTGGGCAAAACCCCTTCGGAGATGTGCATTTTATTTAACCCCCTGAGGTCAAATTTGCACAAAGAAGAAAAACCGCTCGAACTTAAATCTTCTCAGGGTTAACGGTCAAAGGGCTTGGGATAGGCATATATCCATAAAACCCCATCCAGTTCTAAGGGATATTCCTTTCCATCTTCGGGGTTTTTGTAAGTTCCCCCATCGGTTATGGCAGAAAATCCCCACCAACCCGACCAAGGGACTGTGTAAACAAAATAACCGTTGGCGTCGGTTTTTACCACCTGAGTTATAAGGGCATCGTTGGGATATTTAACATGTTTGTCGTTGTAATATTCGATTTCCACCCTAACGTTGGGGGCGGGCTTGCCGTCTATTAGAACTTGCCCTTTAAAGGTATTTCCTTCCCATAGACCAAAGGGACGGGTTAAAGGAACTATTTCCACCTTTAGCCCTATGGGCTGCTGCCAACCTTCCTCCAATCCGAAGGTATCAACATAAACCTTTGCTATTTGTTGTATAAATTGCTCTTCCGCCGGCTCAAAGTAGGGTTTTTGCTCCACAAAGAATTGGTAAACCCCCGGGCGGAATACGGTGAAGGTGGTTTCATATTTTTCCACTTTTATATTGCTCCCGGGTAGGGCGGGAACATACTCCTTTTTCCAGTGAAGGGGATAGATTTTTCCACCTATAAAAGCCCCACTTTTTTCTATTTGGTAGTGCATTGTGGGCCCACCTTCGGCCGGGTGGGTAAATTCGGTCCAAAGGTGGATTTGTCTAGAGTGTTCTTTTACATCGGAGTCGGGTAGGAGCACCAAAAAGTGGGCTAAAGCTAAACCTTTTGTTGCCAACAGCCCCAAACCTACGGTTAGAACCTTTGGTAGGGAAGGAATCCTAAAATTCATAACTGGGCGAGATTTTATCTCATTAACAACTATATTCGGAAAAGGTTATTAAGAAAGAAAATTTAAGGGAGCTTATTTTCTTTGTTTATCCTATAGCATGCATGGATAAAGCTTCGAGCAATATAAAGCAGGATTTCGTTAAAAAGGGGCTTCTAATAATAGGGCTGGGGTTTATGGGAGGGTCGTTGGCAAAGGGGCTTCGAAAGCAAGGTTTTGACAAACCAATTTACGGGTTGGATATCAATCCCCAAGCCATTAAAAAGGGTATAGAGCTGGGGGTTATAAACCGAGGTTGGAGCGATTACGAAAAAGTCCCTTGGGAGGAGATAGATGTTGTTATTTTGGCGTCCCCCGTGGGCACCTTTGAAAAAATAGCCCAAAAGTTGAAGGATAAAATTACCCCCCAAACCACGGTCAGCGATTTAGGTAGCACCAAAAGGTTGGTTTACCGTATGGAGGAAATATTAGGCCCTCGCTTTGTTGGGGCCCACCCTATAGCGGGAACCGAAAAAAGTGGTGTGGAACATTCAATAGACAACCTCTACGAGGGTAAAAAACTAATTATTACCCCCACATCGGAAACAGATAAAAACCACCTCCAAAGGGTTGTAAACCTTTGGAAATTCCTAAAAACGGAAATAGAATTTATGAGCCCCGAACTGCACGATTATATTTTCGGGGTTGTGTCCCACCTGCCGCATGCGGTAGCCTTCGCATTGGTGGATACACTAAGGGCTATGTCCAACGAAAATATAGACCTCTTCAAATACCCGGGCGCGGGATTTAAGGACTTCACCCGAATAGCCGCCTCCGACCCTGTGATGTGGAGGGATATTTTTATAGCCAACAAGGACAATATGCTGAAAGCTATAGAGCACTTTAAAAGGTCTTTGGAGAAATTGGAAAACCTAATAAAGGAAGAGAAAAGAGAAGACCTGAAGGAGTATCTAAATGAAATAAGTATCCTTCGGCGGAACCTCGATTGAGCTTTATTTAAACACTCTAAAGGAGTTATTTAATTTTTCCGCTATCCAAAGGTCAAAGAGGTCTATGGTGGGTAGGGTTAAAAATACCCTGTATTTGCTGTCTTTGTTTTTATCCTTCCCGTAGTAGGCTAAAGACATCCTTCCGAACCCTACAAGGTCAAAAATTTCCTTGGTTCGACGAATAAAATCTTTGGCCCCTGCGGGGAGTTTTTTGTAGTCCATAGGCACCCGTGGCTGTCCCCTTTGATGGAAAAATTCGGTGGTAATTCCTACGCTTTCCACATAGTTGTAAAGCCTGTCCAAACCTTTCTTTCTAAAGAAGGCTATCAGCAGTTCGGCGGCGGGCACGTTTAATATTAGTGTTCCCTCGCCCCACTTCTTTTTAATGTGTCTTATTTCCACCAGAATGTAGGCTCTTCCGTCCCTTTCCTCCACCTTGGCAAAAATCGAAGTATCCTTTGGTAGTTCCTCTAAAACTTCCTCGACTGTATATTCCTCATCTTCGTAGGTAAAAGCCTCTCCTTTTTTTCTTAAACCTTCTTCCTGCAATAGGTAGGTTAATTTTCCCCTGTGCCAAACCAAAAGGAGGTCGAAACCCCAATCCCTCAAAGAACGGAGTTCAAATTCTCTTTCCTTTTCGGGGTTTCCTATTTTTTCAAAAACTAAAGTCCTTTCGGCGTGTTTTAGTTTAGCTTCTAAGTTTTCCCAACTTGCCATAAAAAAAGAAATTAGTTCTGGAATATATATAGACCTTTCCAAAAGCCCCAAACGGTGGGATAGAAGTTTCCGAAAATATCCCAGGCGGCCATTAGCTCTTCGGGGGTTGCAATAAAAAGCATCGGTTGTTCTTTGTAAATTATTTGAAAGACTTGTTGGTAGAGTTTTTTCCTCTCGGTGGCATTTAGGGTTATCGCCGCCTTATCAAAAAGTTGGTCAACCTTGGCCTCCCAAGCGGTGGAAGGTTTTTTCTGCAAAGGATACCACATATGGAGACTGCCCCAACTGCACCAAACATTCCGCCCGAAGTGGGGGTCTACCGAGCCGGTTAACCCTATAATTACCGCCTCCCAACCGTAGGGCGGGGTGGTAAGAAGCCTAACTAGGTTATTAAAGTCCAAAGGTTGGAAATGAACCTTTATACCAATCCTTTCAAGGTCTTGTTTAATTATGTCCCCGATAGCTTCCCTCTCTTTATTCCCCGCGTTGGTTAGGAGGATTATTTCCAGCTTGTGGCCCTCCTTATCTTCCAATATTCCATCCCCGTCGCGGTCTTTAAAACCTATTTGTTCCAACAGTTGTTTTGCCTTTTTAAGGTTGTAATCTATAGGAGGAAAAAGTTTCGGGTCATAAATCCATTTGTTGGCCGGTGAAACGGGCCCATACAGAGGTTGGGCTAAACCGTTATAAACCAGATTAACTATACCTTTGCGGTCTATAGCGTGGGAAATAGCCCAACGAAAGAGCGGGTTCCTGAACCATTTAATTTTGTATTTAGGTATATCGGCGTTGGGATTTTGGTTGAAGACCAGAAAGGTTAAAGAGGGTGTTGCTCCTAAATCGTAAATTTTTATCGGTTTGTCCTTTGCCTGAATAAATAGTGTCAGTAGTTGAGAGGCTCCCACACCCATAATTTGGATTTGTCCCGTTAAGAATTTCATAAGGGCGGTGTCGGGGTCGGGAATTATTAAACCGATTTTTTTTCTTATATAGGGTAGTCTTACACCATTTTTGTCCTTTTCGTAATAGTAGGGGTTGGCCTCCCAGACCACCCTTTCGCCCTTTATATATTCTTTCAGCCTATAGGGGCCCGTTCCTACAATATCCTTCGGTGGGGTGTTTATATTCCAAGCACTTAAAAAGGTTCCTTCCTTTACATACTTTTCCAATTTGTGTTTGGGTAAAATTGGCACCGTCAAGGTTCTTAAAAAAGGTGCAAAGGTTTCGGGTAAAACAAACTTAACGGTGTAATTGTCTATTTTTTCCACCTTAAAAGGTTTTCCGTTTACAAGAAGGGTATCCCTTACGGGGGTGGGGATTTGGGGATTAAAGTAAATGTCCCGAAAAGTGAATACTACATCGTCCGCCGTAAAGGGGTGTCCGTCGTTGAATTTGACCCCCTTCCGAAGGTGGAAGACCCAAACCTTTCCGTCGGGGGAATGTTCCCAATCGGTTGCCAAATCGGGTTCTACCTTTAGGGTTTTGGGGTCAATTTTTACCAAACCGCTGAATATGTCCCCTATAATCGCGGAAGAAGAGGTTTCCTGAACCAAGGCGGGGTTTAAGGTCTTAGCATCTCCTGCCAACCTAACCACCAAAGGTTTTTCCGAAGGTTTACCCTCCAAAGGTTGGTCGGGTAAATTAACCCTCTGAAAGTGAACTTTTAAATCTTTCCCTATTTGGGGAGAACTAAGCAAATAGAAAGGAATAAAAGCCAACAAAGAAATAACTACACCGAGCAGAAAATACCAACGGGAGGACATAAACAAAACATTTTTCCGGCAAAAGGGTTATTAAATACCTTTCCTAAGAAGGTTTTAATAACCTTTGGAAACAACCAATAGTTTATGAAGGAAAATATTATTTCCCCTTTTTGGAAGTTAAAATTTTAAAAGCGTTAAGACCTATAAAAATCTTTTGGAGGTAAGAAATGGCAGGACACAGCCACTGGGCGCAAATAAAACATAAAAAAGCAAAAATAGACGCCCAAAAAGGAAAGCTTTTTTCCAAGCTGGCAAAGGAGATAATGATAGCGGCCCGCTTGGGAGGCCCCAATCCCGACCACAACCCTAGGTTGAGACAGGCAATAGAAAGGGCCAAAAAGGCCAAAATGCCTTCGGAAAAAATCGAATACGCAATTAAAAAGGGAGCTGGTTTAATAGAGGGCGAAGCTATCGAAGAGGTGGTCTATGAAGGCTACGGCCCCGGCGGTGTGGCCATAATGGTGGTAGCCCAAACTGATAACAAAAATAGAACAGTTGCAGAAATTAGAAATATCTTCAACAAGCACGGTGGAAAACTGGGAACCAGCGGAAGCGTTGCCTTCCTCTTCGAAAGGAAAGGTGTTATAGAAGTTCCCGCCGAAAATATTGGCGAAGAAGAAATCTTGGAAAAAGCGATAGAGGCGGGAGCCGAAGACGTTGTTCCCGGTGAGGAGGTTCATATTATCTACACCCTAGATTCTGACCTTTATAAGGTAAAAGAAGAGTTAGAAAAGTTGGGTGTTCCCGTAGAAAAGGCCGAAATGAGCTTCATCCCCACCACAACGGTAAAAATAGAGAACCCCGAAGAGGCCCAAAAACTTTTAAAACTTCTTGAAGCTTTGGAAGACCACGACGACGTTTCCCAAGTTATCTCCAATTTCGATATACCCCAAGAGGTTATGGCTAAAATTTCCTAAATTGTTTAGTCTTAAACTAACCCTTTCATGGTTTTTTATATTCTTTCCCTCGTTTGGTGTTTTCTGCTTGACCAAGCTTCCAAGTTTTGGCTTGAAAATATTTTAAAGAACCGCATTGTGGAAATAACCGATTTTTTTAGCCTCGTTTTGGTTTACAACAAAGGGTTTGCTTTCGGTTTAGGTCAAAATTGGGAAGGTCTCCTGAAAGAGGTTTTATATATCTTTTTTCCGCTATTGGTTATTATGGCCACTTTTTTTTATGCCTTACGGGGGAAAAACAAATTTGTTCCTGTAGCTTTGGGAATGATAGCGGGCGGCGGATTGGGCAACCTTTGGGATAGAATATTTCTTCACCAAGTTAGGGATTTTTTTGATTTTCATATAGGAAATTGGCACTATCCCGCCTTCAATGTGGCCGACATCTGCGTTAGCGTGGGCATCTTTATTTTGCTGTTACATTTTTTATTGAAACATGAAGATAGGAGCCATAATCCAAGCCCGTAGCGGTTCCAGCCGTTTACCAAAGAAAGTTTTAAAACCGCTCCCTTACGGTTCGGATATTACCGTCCTCCAACAGGTTATTAGAAGGGTTAAACGTTCCCTTTCTTTGGATGAAATTATTGTGGCAACAACCACCAAAAGCCAAGACGATGCTATAGTCCATATTGCGGAAAAGGAAAAGGTAAAAACCTTCCGAGGGGATGAAAAAGATGTCCTTTCGAGGTATTACTTTGGTGCCAAAGAACACAATTTGGACGTAATTGTTAGAATAACCTCCGATTGTCCCTGTATAGACCCCCGAGTGGTGGATAGGGTAGTTTTAACCCACCTTAAGGAGGAGGCCGATTATACCTCCAACACTTTAAAAAGAACCTACCCCCACGGTTTGGATGTTGAGGTTATTAGCTTCAAGGCTCTGGAAGAGGCCTTTTGTAAGGCAACCAAACCCTTTGAAAGGGAGCATGTTTGCCCCTATATCCACACCACCAACAGAGAAAAATTTAAATTGGTCAACGTGGAAGCCCCACCCCACCTAAGGGCTCCCGATATAAGGATTACCCTCGATACGGAGGAAGATTATGCCCTCCTGTGTGCGGTCTTTGACTATTTATATCCAGAAAACCCCTTTTTCGGAGCCGAAGAAATTGTTAACCTCTTTAGGGAGAAACCTTGGTTGAAATTAATAAACCGCAAGGTGGTTCAGAAGAAAACCTTCCTTTCCGAGGAAGAAGAATTAAAGGAAGCCTTAAAGGTTTTGAATTTACAAGAGCTTTTTAGGGCCAAAGGGATTATAGAAAAACATCTGAAGGAAAAAGAAGATAAGAACTAAGCAAGGTTGATATTAACGGAATTTATATCCACGGTGGGGATGTAGGTTCCCGTTTCGTTATTTATTGTTGCGTTAAAAGCGTTTAATACGGCCTGCAATATATCTGAAGTCCTATCGAAGCCGAAGCTTAGGGTGTTGTATAGCTCATAATAACCTTCGTCTAAATATTTTTGTGGTTCAGAATCGTTTTCCAGTCTATTTAGGTAATTGTTAGCTTGCGATGCGTAGGAAGCCGATTGCGAGGAGAATTGATTAATAACGCTCTGAACGCCCTCTATAAAGGTTTGAGGGTCTTGCTCTGCTAAGGAGGCGGCCTGCTCGCGTAGAGATTCTATTTGAGCGTTCATTTGCTCTACTGCTTGGTCGTAGGCGTCGGCCTGTTGGAATAGAGATAGTATTTCGTTGGCCTCTTGATATTGGGATACCGCCTCGTTGAAGGCCTCTTGGTCGAAGTTTCCATTTTCATCTACATAATCTTGGTAGTTGGGAACGGTAGAAGCCAATTGCTCAAGTTCGTCCATTGTCCAGTTATCGCCCAGCAATGCGGCCGCCCTTTGATTTGCCTCTTCGCGGAGGTTAGTAGCCAATTCTTGGTATTGGGCTATTTGGTCTTGAAGTTGGGCTATGGAATTGGAGATTTGCTCTATGGCATCTTTGTAGGAATTCAAGCCGTTGGTGTAACCGTCAATAGCACTTAAGGCGGCATCTTGCAGTTGTAAAACAACATCGGCCGCCTGCTGTTTCATTTGAAGGGCGGCGGTTACATAGGCAAATTCAACATCGTCGCTAACGGTTATGGTTTTGGTTTCATTTACAGGTGTGTAGTTTAAATCGGTGGTGGAAACGTTTTGAACCACAGGAGTGTTTAAAGTTTCACCCGTGGGTAGGGTAACGCTCTCTTGGGTAAAGGTAACGGTTTCCTCTTTAGTTTCACCCAAAATTGGAATTCTAAAAGTTTGCTGTTGTCCAGTGCTTTCGTTTAATACGGTAACTGTTTCGTAGCCGATTACATTAAGTAGGGGGAATTTAGCCTTGTTGGGTTCATTTAGATTTTCCGATACAGTTTTGTAAGTATCTAAAACCGCCTGCATATTATCGGCGGAAACTTTCAAGGCTGTTCCCAATATTTCGTAAAGCTGGGAGTAACCTTCATCTAAATATTTTTGAGGCTCCGAATCTGTTGTTGCTTGAGAGGCGTAGCTTTGGGCTAGGGAGAGGTCGCTATTAGCTTTGCTTACAAACTGATTTATAACGGAGCTTAAGCCATTTTCAAAGGTATACCTGGCCTTTACGGCTAGTTGTTTAGCTTGCTCCTGAAGTTGGACTGCTTGGTCCCTAAGCTGTTGAACCGTTTGGTAGTAGGCGTCGGCCTGTCGGAATAGCGATAGAATTTCGTTGGCCTCTTGGTATTGGGCAACTGCTTCGTTGAAGGCGGCTTCGTCAAAGTTTCCGTTTTCATCTACATCTTGGAAATTAGAAACGGTTAATGGCAGCTGCTGAAGTTGGTCCATTCTCCAGTTCTCTCCCAATAGAGCGGCGGCCCGTTGGTTTGCCTCGTCCCTTAATCTCGCAACTAAATTTTCGTATTCTTCAGCCTGCTGCAGCAAATCTTCAACATTTTCTTTTATTTCTTCAATAGCTTTAGCATATTTGAGTAGAGCATTGGAATAATCTTCGATAACCTGAAGGGCACCATCTTGAATTTGTATAGCAGATTCCACACCCTGTTGAATCATTTGGAGAGAAACCTTCACATATTTAAAGGATTGGAGGTCGTTCACGACGATAGGCTCGCTAACTTCTGTTTGGTCGGCGGTGGGAATATCCTTGGAGGCCAATGCTGGAACGGCCATAACAACTTTATCCCCGTTAGGTAGGGTTAGTTCAAATTTTCCAAAACTTAGGGTAGCCTCGCCACCCTCACCCAAAATGGGTATTCTAAAGGTTGCACTTTGGTCGGTTCCTTCCAATATAACAGTAACAGTTTTATAGCCATTTATATTGAGTAGCGGAAAGTTTACAGTGTTTTGAACTTCCCATTGGGCGGATAAATCCTCGGCATCTTCTACAGGACTATTTAAGATAACTTTGCTTATAGAATTGTTAGGAAGTTGTATTGGAGAAGCAGAAGTTTGTTGTTCGGTATCTGAAATTTTTTTGTTATAACTTAACAAATATCCGTTAAAATTAAAATTGATATTAGTAATTGTCATCAAATTTATTTTACCAATAGAAACTACCTATACCCCTAAGAATAACGCTCGAGACCTGAAGGAGGAAAGCTGAAATACCTAAAAAAGACTTAATACTGCTATAATTACCTTTTTCGGTTTTTTTGACAGAAGAAATCCCTAAGGAGGAAGTAAAATGACAACAACTCTAAAGAAGGTTACCCCCGGAAAGATAAAGGTTATGACATTACACGTTAAAAACCTTTACAGGGCTTTGGACAACTACTACCAAAAAGGATTTTATCTAGAAAAAGATTTGTGTGCCTCGGTAGGGTTGACTTTAAAAACTTTAAAAAGACTGCAGGCGGCGGTTGCTGAATTAGAAAATCTATTGGCTACGGCTAAAAATCTCCCCGAGGAGCTAATAAAAGAAGCCCAAACCGTTTTGGAAGATGCTAAAAAAAGCATAGAAAAGGGTTTGGAAGTAAAAAAACGCCTAAAAGAGTTTGAAGCCGCCACCAACGTATATAAAAAGAACCCTTCCGAAGAAAATAAACAGAGGGTTGAAAAGGCTATCGAAGCTCTAAAATACCCAACCGAAGGAAATAAAACCCTTTGGGATTACGTTCAAAACTGCAACCCCTGGAAAAAATATCTCCAAAAGAGAATTCCCGATTTGGTTAAATAAAAACAACCTTTTTCATTTCTTTTTTAACCATTAACTCTCTCCTAACCGTTAACCCGGTTGTAAAATCTTCTCCAAGATTACAATTAATAATTGTGTATAACGCTAAGGTAAAATTAAAACCTATGTCCCAAAAAAGTAAAAAAGATAACACACAGGAATATACCGCCGAAGCGATAAAGGTAGTCTCGGGATTGGAACACGTGAGACTTAGGCCCGCCATGTATATCGGAGATACGGGCGAAAGGGGAATGCACCACCTCCTATGGGAAATCCTCGATAACGCGGTAGACGAGGCTATGGCGGGCTATGCGAAAAACATAACCGTAGTGCTACATCCCGACAACTCGGCCACTGTGGAAGATGATGGTAGGGGTATCCCTGTAGATATACATCCCAAAGTGGGTAAACCCACTTTGGAGGTTGTTTTCACCGTTTTGGGTGCGGGCGGTAAGTTTGAAAAGAAAGCTTATAAATACTCGGGCGGTTTGCACGGAGTGGGAGCGTCGGTCGTTAATGCCTTGTCCGAATGGCTGGTTGTGGAAGTTTACCGCGATGGAAAAATTTACCGCCAAGAATACCAGCGCGGGAAGCCTATCACCCCCGTGGAAGTTATAGGAAAAACCAAAAAAAGGGGAACTAAGGTAACCTTTAAACCCGACCCGGAAATATTCGGAAACAAAAAATTTAAGTTCGATATAGTAGAACGCCGTATAAGGGAATTGGCCTATTTAAATCCCGGCGTTAGGTTCCGTTTAATAGACGAACGCCTTAATAAGGAAGTTGAATATAAATTTGACCGCGGAATAGAGGAACTGGTTCGCCATTTGGCCGAAATTAAAGAGCCCCTCTTTGACCGCGTTATAAGAATTCAAGGCGAGAAAGATAACGTATTGGTGGATATAGCCTTCCAATACGTTAAAGACTATCGCGAGCTTATAGAAAGCTTCGTTAACAATATCAAAACCGTTGACGGGGGAACCCACGTAAGCGGATTTAGGGCGGGTCTGACCAAGGCCGTCAACCGTATGGTGGACAGCCTGAAACTTACCAAGGAGCTAAAGGAAAGTTTCACCGGTGAAGACCTCCGCGAAGGTTTGGTCGCTGTGATTTCGGTAAAAGTTCCCAACCCCCAATTTGAAGGCCAAACCAAAGGAAAGCTGGGCAACCCCGAGGTAAAGCGTATAGTGGAAAGCATTGTTTACGATTACCTCGTTAAATTCTTCGACAAGCACAGGGACATACTCCGTGCCATAGTGGAGAAAGCCATAGAGGCGGCTTTAGCGAGAAAGGCCGCCCAAAAAGCCAAAGAACTGGTTAGAAGAAAATCCCCCCTCGAAGATACCACCCTTCCCGGGAAACTTGCCGACTGCTCGGAAAAAGACCCCTCCAAATGTGAGCTATTTCTAGTGGAGGGAGATAGCGCGGGCGGTAGTGCAAAACAGGGCAGAGACCGCCGAACCCAGGCTATATTACCCCTGCGGGGAAAAATCATTAACGTTGAAAAGGTTAGGGTCGATAAAGTTTTGGCCAACGAGGAGATAAAGGCGATAACTTCGGCTTTGGGCTGCGGTATCGGCGACGCTATAAACTTGAAAAACCTAAGGTATCACAAAGTAATCATAATGACCGACGCCGACACCGACGGTTCTCACATAAGAACGCTGTTGCTAACCTTTTTCTTCCGCTTTATGAGACCGCTGATAGAGCAAGGCCACGTTTACATAGCCCTACCGCCCCTTTACCGTGTTAGAAAGGGCAAAAAAGATTTCTACATCAAAGACGATGAAGAGCTGGAAAAATTCCTAAAAGAGGAAGTTATTTTCAAAAGCGGAAAACTCAAAATGGCCGACGGTAGGGAATTAAAAGAACACCAACTTTTAGCTTTTGTAAATAAAGCCCAAGAGTTGGAAGAGGCCTATAAAGCCCTTCTAACCAAAATCCCTAACGAGGAAGTATTAAACGCCCTCCTAAAAACGGGTTTAAAGGTGGAAGATTTGCCCAACCTCCAAAAGGTTGAAAAGGTAGCCAACCTTCTAAAGGAAATTTTGGGAAGCCACTACCTCGTAAAGGTAGAAAAAGAGGAGGATAAAGACCTTTACCGCATAGTAATAATGGACAATGACACCTACGATGTTTATACCATCGACTACAACCTATTGGACAGTTATTCCTACGAGCTCCTAACCGAGGAAGGAAAAAATATAAAATTCCCCCTTATTTTTGAGGTGGGTAATAAAGCGGTGGAAATAGAGCACTTCGGGGAAATTCGCGACAAAATTTTAAACACAGCAAAATCCACCTTGGAAATCCAACGCTACAAAGGTTTGGGAGAGATGAACCCCGAGCAACTTTGGGAGACCACAATGAACCCCAAAACCCGCCGCCTTATGCAGGTCTGCTTAGAGGACGCCGCCCAAGCCGACGAGGTCTTCTCCATTCTAATGGGCGAGCAGGTGGAGCCCCGTAGGCAGTTTATTGCAAAATACGCAAAAGAGGTTAGAAACTTGGACATTTAAAGAAAGCTACGCGGGTTGGGAATAACCCTTACATACTTATATCGGTTTCTTATTTCCTTTAAAACTTTTACAGCTTTTTTAAAAATCTCCCTATCCACCTTTGCGGGAATTTTTACCAAAACCTGATAGCGGTATTTTTCCCTCAATTTAAATATGGGGGCTTTGGAATATAAAACCTCTATTTCCTTGTAAGGTAAGAGGGCCGTTTTAATTTCCCTGTAAATCTCTTTTGCCAAATCTTCTTTATCTTCTTTTAGGTTTATTGCCACCAAGTATAGCCAAGAAAAGGGGGGAAGTTGTAATAATTCCCTCATCCGGAGCTCATTTTTATAGAATTCCGATTTGTCCCCTTGGAGGGCCTTTATTATGTCCTCCTCCATATGGTTGGAGTGGACAAAAAATAAACCTTCGGAGGGGTCTTTTAAAAGTAAGGCCGCCTTGGTAAGGTAATCCAAAAACTCTTCCCTTCGGCGGAAATCGGGGCTGGAAAGCAAAGTGTCGGCAAAGAGTATTAATACATTGTCAAATTCTTTATCCCAAAAAAGGTTGGGCGAAGTTCCATAAAAAGCCCTTTCTTCGGGAAGGTAAAAACTTACTACCTCCTTTACCCGCTCTATTCCGAAACCTTCCCTTTTGAGGGGGCTACCGCAATGGGGGCACTCCTTAGGTTTGGTTTTATAACCGCACAAAGGACATTGGGCTATCTGCCTATCTTCGGTAAGGGTTAAAAATACCTCGCAACGGGGACATTCGATAAATACCTGACAGCGGGAACAAAAGAGGTTGGAATAACCCTTTTTGGGAACCAATATTAAAGTTTCCCCTTCCAAGGAACGCAATCGGCTTATAAAACCGTTATCCTTTAGGGGGTTTTTTCCTTCATAAACTTCTACCTTTGGATAGTTTTTTTCTTCCTCTACCTCAAAAAGGTTTCTTTTCAAATAGATTTCCACCGAGGGGGGTTGGGAGAATAATACCAACGCCGAACGGCTATATTTTGCCAGCTCAAAAATAAGCTTTTTCATATTAAAGTAGGGGTGGCGTTGGAGCTTGTAGAAGGGCGAACTTTCGTCCTCGGCAATTATCAACCCTAAGTTGGATATTGGGGCAAATATCCATTTGGGGGTGGTCAAAAAAATTTTAGGAAAACCTTTGTTGGCGGTGTAAAACCAATTTTTTAACCTTTCTTTGGTGGGAAGGTTATCGTTAAAAACCACCACACGGTCGCCGAATATTTCCATAAACCTTTGGTGGTAAACCTTTAAAAGCTCCAAGGTGGGAACAACTATCAAAACATCTTTAGAGTTTTTTAAAGCCCACTCGGAGAAACTTAGGGCTTTTTCCAACCTTTGGTTTGTCTTGAAATTTTCAAAAAGCCCCCTTCGGGGGGGTTCTTGGGCTTTTAAGGCTCCCTGCTTAAGGAGGGCCGAAGGCTTTATATCGGCAACGGTATAAACCACCTTTTCAATAATTCCCTTTTTCTCCAACAGTCGCAGGGTGGCCGAACTAATGCCCGCCTCCTTTATTTCGTCTTGGGAAATCTCTATAAAGGTTTCCAACAACTCAAACAGTTTTTTTATTTCTTCTAACCTCTTTTGGGAACGAATTTTTTTTAGTTTTTCCCACGCAAGGGAAGGTTTTAAAACCAACCTATAGCGGTATTCTTCAAATTTTGGGGCCACCCAACGGGTCTCGATTTTTATTAAATGTTTTTCCTTCAAAAGTTGGATAAGTTTTTTATCTACCTTTTTGGTAAGTTTTTCCAATTCCATCTTTCCCTTTTTCCGTAGAAGTTCAAAAACTTCCTTCAGAGAGGGGGGTAAACCGACGGGGTTTTTATCTGTGGCAACCACAAAGGTTTCCTGATACCAATCCAACTCGGAAGGGATAAGCTTAAATAATGCCTCCCCGAGGGTGGTAAGATGCTCCAAAAGGTGGTTTTTTAAAAGCTCAATCGCCAAAGGGTTTATAACGGGGTGGTTGTCGGGAAAGCTATCCACCATGGGAAGGGATGCGTCAAAAGGCATAAGCAGGCTTTTAACCACTATGGCGGTGGCACCCTTACCGCTGGAAGGAAGGGGGACTAAAACCCTATACCCAACGGGGTTGAAATTTATTTCTTCCTCCAACCTATAGAGGGCACTCCTTCCGTTGGGAAAAACCACCTTAAGGTGGGCAACAACCTCTTTTTCCATCTAAGGGTTATAAAGTTTTCTCTAACACAAAGGGAAGGCAAAGAAGCCAGAAGAGAAAAGAATATTGAAACACTCTTAGCGGGAACTTTCAATTTTCCTCTTATAAAGTTGGTAGAGCTTTTTATTTACACTCCCCAACAGACGGCAAAAATCTTCCACCTCTTGGCGGGTGGCTTGTCCCTCTTTTATTTTTTTCTCCAATTGGTAGAGGGTTTTAAAGGTTTCCTCCATTAGGTTTTTTTCTATCGAAAGTTTTACCTTAGCCAGTTCAAAGCGTCTTTTTAAATCGGTGGTATCGGCCTCCAAAAGCCAGCGGGGAAGTTTTTCTTTTCCATCTTCGGAGAGGATTATTTCGGCCAATTGTTTAGCTTTGGGGGAAAGTTTGTATTCTTCCAAATTTACCTTTTCCCCTAAATGGAATAGTCCCAAAAGAAATTCCACCTCCGAAGGGTCTAGCTCCTTTTCAACCGCCGAAGGTTGGCCTCCAAAATAGACCTTTCCCTTTTTGGTTAAAGTTAAACCTGTCCTATTGCGAAATTCTTTATACCAAAGTTCCCTTTTAATGGGGTCGGGAATGTTATCGACCAATTCCTTATAAAGATGGGCTAATTTTTCTTTCCCTTGGAGGTCGGCCTCTTGAACCTTCTTTATAAGGAAATCTTGGATAAGCAGAGCCTCCGAAAGGAGACTTTTTAAACCCTTTATTCCCTCTTGGAGGACATAGGTGTCGGGGTCGGCACCCGCGGGTAAAAAGGCTACATAAACGTTTAGCGAAAACCTCAAAAGGTTCTTTGCGGCGGCTATGGCGGCCTTCCGTCCCGCTGTATCGCCGTCAAAAAGAAGGTAAACGTTGGAGGTTGTTCGGGCTATTAACCTCGCTTGGTGCAAAGTTAGCGATGTTCCCAAAGGTGCGACCGTTTCCCTAAAACCTACCGAGTGGAGCCTTATAACGTCAAAATAGCCCTCCACCAGTATTAACCTTTCTTTCTCCCGAGCCGCCTTTCTTGCTCGGTCGAGGGCAAAAAGTGTTTTTTCTTTTTGGAAAACAATACTATTAGGCGAGTTTTTATATTTTGGCGTTAGGCTATCCTTTATAGCCCTTCCTCCAAAGGCGACTATTTTTCCTTGGCTGTTGCGTATCGGAATAGTTATCCTTTCGTAGAAAAAATCTTTATATCTACCTTCGGCGGTTTGGTAAAAATGTTTTAGCTCCAAAAGGGGTTGGAAAATATCTTCTTTCCGTGCAAAGGCAACCGATTTAAAACCGTCCCCCGCAAAGCCGATGTTGAAATCTACCACCGTTTGGGCCGATAGTTTTCTTACCTTTAGAAGGTAGTGTTTAGCCTCTTTAACTTCCCTTAAATGTTCTTCGTAAAATTTGGAAATCCTCTTTAGGGCCGAAAGGTATTTGTTTTTCTCCTCTTGGTCTTGTTTGCCAAAATCTAAATTGAGGTTGTAACGCTCGGCCAGCAGGCGGGCGGCCTCGGCATAGCTAAGATTTTCATATTCGGCCACAAAGGCTATAACATCGCCCCCTTTACCGCAACCGAAACATTTCCATATTTGGCGGGAGGGCGAAACGTAAAAGGAAGGAGTTTTGTCGGGATGAAAGGGGCAGTTGGTGGCGTAATTGCTTCCTACCCGTTTTAGCGGTAGGTATTCCGAAATTACTTCCACTATGTCCAAACGGCGGCGGATTTCTTCAAAGACCGACATGGGTTTTTTCCAAGGCTTTTAATTTTCCAGAAAAGGGAATTTAAAAACCGAACCCTATATAGAGGAAATATTTAATATCCTGCAGTTGGATACGGTTTTTCAAAGGAACTGCCACTGTAAACCTTATAGGCCCGACCCCCGTAAGGGTTCCCAAGCCTACATAAATATCCTTTTTAGGTTGTTTAAAGCTCTCTTTCCAACTAAAGGCACAGTTTCCAATATCGAAACCGGGGAAGAGGTAAAAGCTTTTATAAACCTTAAAACCCCCCTCTAGGTTGAAATACCAGTAAACCGTTCCACCGCCGTAGGGTGCTACGCTTTCGAAGGAATAACCTTTTAGGTTTTTCATTCCCCCCAAATAGAACCTTTCAAAGACGGGGGTCTGTTTGGAAGCTTGACCAAAAGAGAGGTTCAAAGCTCCTATAAAACTTTCCCATTGTCGGTGGATATGGTGGGTAAATGTCCATTTGTAGAAGTTTTTTCCTTTTATACCTCGGGTAAGTCGAATATTGTTAAATACCGCTCCCCTCTTCAGTTCCCCTTCAAAAATCGGTTTCCTGTAGGTGTAGTCGAATATTACCTTCCCGAGGGTTAGATTATTTTCTGTCCCGTCGAAGGTATAGTTGTTTTCGGAACTTACCAAGGTAAGGGAAAAATCGCTGTAAAACCCGCGATGGAGACCCAATATTAGAGAATACCCTTTGGAGGTTATATCGTATTGGGTATGCTCCTCGTAGCTTTTAAAAAGGTTTGCACCCCCAAAGAGGGTTTTGGAAAAAAGATGATTGTCAAAATAACCTAAGTTGTAGGTATTTCGCCTACCTGATAGGGAATAGTCCAAGGAAAAGATTTCTCCCGTATTTAAAAGGTTTATTATTTGGAAACGGGTTTGTAGAAATAGTCCCTCATCGGTGGAAAAACCTACCCCCCCGCTTAGGGAAAAAGGCCGTCTTTGGTTTCCTTCCACCAAGAGGTCAACTTTATCCTTTTTTACTTTAATGGGTTTTACGGTGAAGTTATAGAAGAGGTTTTCCTTTAAAAGTTTTTCCCTAACCAGTTCAACCCACTTTTGGGAAAAAGTTTTTCCTTCTACCGAAAAGGGCATTATATAATCCAGCTCCCTTTTGGGAAGTTTTCCCTCTATCCAATAAAGGAGTTTTCCTATCTTCCTCCTTTTGGGGCAGGAAATTTTATAAACAACCTTCGCGGTGGTCTTCTCTTTTTCCACCTTAACGGAAACGGTCGGACTTTCACATTGGGCGGCTTTTAAAAAAGTTTCCAGGTGTTGCTCCAATTCTTTTTTCTTTTGGGGGTTGGTTATTATCTCTTTTGTTCTTACCTTGGAAAGTATCTGCAAAATATTTTTCTTCAGTCCCTTATCGGGAACTTCAATCTTTTTTATAACCTCTATTTGGTAAGTTCGGGCATTTTTAATTTCCACCTTAAGGTGGACGGTTTTTGTTTTAGGTTCCAATTTTTGTTGGTTTTTTATTTCGGCAAAAAGGTAGTTGTGGGCTATTAACCACCGTCGGAGGTTTTTTAGATATTCTTCCACCTTTTGGGCGGAGTAATATTTAAGCTCCACCTTCGGGAGACCTTTCAACTTTGGGACTATTTCCAAAACTAAACGGTAGCGTTCTCCTCGGGAAACCTCAATAAGGAGGTTCTTTTTCTCCAACTTTAGGGAGACTTTGGCATCGAAATAACCTTCATCGGCTAAAAGTTTTTTTATTTCCTCCTTCAGTCGGGCAAGGTTGTAAACCAATCGCGGGTTTTTCTTTATAAGCTCCTCTATCTGTTTTTTAAAGTGGTTTTCTATCCCTCCAATCGCGTAGGTAATTTTTTGACTTTCCTTCCTTAGGAAAACCAACTTCGGATAAACAGCATACTGAGGGCGGTAGATAAATTTAATAGCCTCTATGGGGTTGGTCAAAAGAAGGTCGGTGTAGTGGGAGAGGAAATTTATGACCAATCCCGGTTGGGTTTTTAAATTCTTCCAGAAAAAGGAATAGAGGCTTTCCCTTTTAACATCGAAGGGTTCTTCTAAATAGACCACCGAATAGAGGTAGCCCTTTTTTCGACATAGCTCAAAGGCCTTGTCCAAACCCTCGTAGGCCAGCAAATAGCTAAAGGGTATCCCGAAGGGCTTATTAAATTTTCTGTAAAACTCCGAAGGTTTAAAACAGGCGTTAATAAACTCAAATCCCCCGTAGAGAAAAATGGGCCCGGTGTCCACATCCACCTTAACCTTGGCAAAGCCCTCTTTGGATATAAAGAGCCTAACGGTGGTGGAGGTATCCAAATAGCCTTGGTTTTTCAAGAAAAAGGTAATAACATTGCCCACATCGAAAAGCGTTTTTTCCGAATACCTAAATAGCGGCTCAAGCCCCAACCTCCTCTTTAATTGAAAGGCCACTATCGGCGAAAGGTGTTTAAGCTGAAGCTCCAACAAAATAGGTTTTAGATTTATGTAAAAACCCGTTTTGGTTCGTTTAAAACTTTCCACCGCCTCCAAATGTTGGATTACACTTTCTAACTCATCGGGGTTTTTAATAGTTTGAAGGTTATTTTCCCCGGGGCGGTAGTTATATTTAAGTTCCAACGCTTGGATTGGTAAAGAAAAAACCAAAAAAAGGGTAAGAAAAATTCTTTCCAATTTGGGAAGGTTTTTATTTTTGGCCAACCTCCTTAGGGAAAGAAAACTTTTAACCTTAAACATTTGATGGATAAAAAGATATCGCCTATTCTTTTGGAGGTATTTAACAATCGATTTTCCCATATAGCGGAAGAAATGGGGGTTGTCCTTCAAAGGACGGCCTTTTCCCCCAACATAAAGGAGCGTAGGGATTTTTCCTGTGCAATTTTCGACCGTGAGGGAAATTTAATAGCCCAAGCGGCCCATATACCTGTTCATTTGGGTTCGATGCCCCTTTCGGTTAAAAGTGCCATAGAAACTTACGGCGACGATTTTCAAGAGGGCGATGTGGTTATACTGAACGACCCCTTTAAGGGGGGAACCCACCTGCCCGACATAACAATGGTTTCGCCCGTATTCTATGAAGGTGAGCTTTTATTTTTTGTGGCCAACCGCGCCCACCACGCCGATGTGGGGGGAATGACCGCAGGCTCGATGCCCCTATCCACCTCCATATTTCAGGAGGGAATAATAATTCCGCCCGTTAAGTTGGTAAAAGGCGGAAAAACGGACAAAGAACTCTTGTCTTTTTTCCTGAACAACGTTCGAAACCCCTACGAAAGGGAGGGCGATTTCGCCGCCCAAATATGGGCCAACAACGTAGGTATAAAAAGGTTAAAAGAATTGCTTTCCAACTACGGTAAAGAGGAAGTTTTAAAATACACATCGGCACTGTTGGATTACACCGAAACCCTAACAAGGAAGTTTATAGAAACCATTCCCGACGGAGTTTACGAATACACCGACCTCTTGGAGGACGACGGTTTTTCCAACACCGATATAAAGATAAAGGTAAAGATAACCGTGGAAGGTTCTTCTATGACCTTCGATTTTTCCGATAGCGACCCCCAAACCTTGGGCCCCTTCAATGCGGTGGAAGCTATTACCCAATCGGCGGTTTTGTATGTGCTCCGCTCCCTCTTAGGAAAGGAAGAAATTCCCACCAACGCCGGTATAGGAAGGGCTATAAAAGTAATAACCAAAAAGGGAACGATTGTCGACGCAAAATTTCCCGCCGCGGTGGCCGCCGGAAATGTGGAAACCTCCCAAAGGATTGTTGATGTTATATTGGGAGCCCTTTCTAAGGCTCTACCCGAAATAATACCCGCCGCCGGTCAGGGAACTATGAATAACCTAGCCATAGGCGGAATAAACCCCCAAACGGGAGAAGCTTTTAGCTACTACGAAACTTTGGGCGGCGGAATGGGGGCTTGGTCGGGCGGCGACGGGGAAAGTGCCATCCACTCGCACATGACCAACACCTTAAACACACCGGTGGAGGCTTTAGAGTTTGCCTATCCGATGATGGTTAAGGAGTATTCCATTCGCCGAGGTAGCGGCGGCGAAGGCATCCACCGCGGCGGCGACGGCTTGGTTAGGGAAATCCAACTTTTGACCGATGCCGAGGTCACCCTGCTGACCGAACGCCGCAGAATACCTCCCTACGGACTTTTTGGGGGAAAACCCGGCCAGGTCGGAAGAAACTTAATAAACGGCCAAGCGGTGGGAGGTAAGTTTCAAGGAAGACTTAAAAAGGGAGACACCATAAGAATAGAAACCCCCGGAGGGGGCGGTTGGGGAAAACCCACCGACTGAAATTATTGTTTTTTCAAAATAAGGTTTACGTTGGTAATACCTTCCTTTTGGAGGATGGCAAGCAATTGAGCTACATACTTATAGGGGGTTTCTTTATCCGCCAACACATTAACCACCAAAGTGGTTTTCTTTTTTAAATACTCCTTCAGTTGGTCGAGGGTGTATTTTTTTCCCTCGATGTATATCTTTCCCTCTTTATCCATTGTTATGTTGACAATTTTTAAATTTGCCTGCTGGCCTTCCCCCTGGGGCAGTTGAACAAAAACGGAAACGTATTCGCTTTTAAAGGCGATGATTGCCAAAAAGAGGAAAACCGCCAGCAAAACGTCCACTATGGGAACTACTTCCAAACGGGGCCTTTCTTCCAAAAAGTGTTTGGGAATTTTCATAAAAAATAACCTTATCGGGAAACCTCAAAAACTCCTATAACGCGATAATTGAAGGGGTCTTCCGGGTTGGGTTCCCTTTGAATGTATTCGATGCATACAAATTTCCCCATACGGGTTAGAAGAACGTTATATAAATCCTCCCTTCTTCCCTCTTCGAAGGTTTCAAAAAATCCTTCCTTATTTTGGTTGGAGGGAATTATTGCTTTCCAAACAATGGGTTGACCTTTTTGATTGACAGCGGGGAGACCATAAATGTTGGTTAACGCTAAATGGATTTGCATAGCCTTTTTGTGACTGAACCAGCCGGTTTTAAATTCCTTAATAGAAATATCCTGAACCCTTCCACATCTAAAGCCGCGGGAATAATTATAGCCCTCCTCTATAAACTTTCTAACACGGTCTGCAGGTAGGGTGTAAACCTTTTTTAAGTGAAATTTTCTTACGGCTGTAAACCTTACGGCGTTATAAGGTGTTGTAGCCCCTTTAAAGGCCGGTTCTTCTTTTTCGGGTTGAACATAGTCAACTCTTACAAAGGCGGTTAAATTTCTAACGGCTTCCCCGCTAAGGGTGTTAAATTTCCAAATTTCTCCCGACGGTAGCTCCAAATAACCTTCATAGACCTTTTCTTTACCTTCCCCTTTGAAGGAGATTTTTATTAGTTCACCGAACTTAGTTCCCTGGGCATAAATTCCTCCCGCAAAGGAGATAGTGGCTAAAGAGAGACCTAATAGGGTTGTTACTTTTTTCCAACTTCCCATGAAGTTTTAAAGTTAGAAAAAAATAGTAAAGAAGGGCCTTATTGGGAAATTAAACTTTCGGCTACCTTAATCATATTTTTAACATGTTGGGCGGACTTTTGGAGTTCCCTAAGCTCGCGGGCGTTTAATGTGACCAGCTCGTAGTCCTCTATTCCCTTTCTACCCAACATAACGGGCAGGCCAACGCATACATCTTCAAAGCCGAACCAATCGGCAACCTCTCCTTCAACGTATACGGAGGCGGGCAGTATTCGGTGGAGGTCTTTAACGATACTTTCCAACATAACCACCACACTGGCGGCGGGTGCACTGTAGGCACTGGTTCCCATGTAGGAGACTATAATTCCCCCACCATTTTTGGTTTTTTCAACTATATCTTCTATGTCCTTTTTACCAAAGAGGAACCTTATGTTGGTATTTCCTATAAAGGTTTTGGATAAAACGGGCACCATGGTATCACCGTGGGTTCCTAAAACTAAAGCTTTGATATCTTTAATCGAAACTTTATTTAGCTCCTCTTCGGCCTTTTTATATAGAACCTCCTTCATTCGGGCGGTGTCCAATACCCCCGCCATACCCATAACCCTTTCCTTGGGGAATTCGGTAAACTTCAGCGTCATATAGGTAAGAACATCGACCGGGTTGGAAACCACAATGACTATAGCGTTGGGGGCATATTTTTTTATTTGCTGGGAAAAGTATTTAATTAAGTCTAGATTAACTTTTAATAGGTCTTCGCGGCTCATTCCGGGACGGCGGGGAACTCCGGCGGTGATAACCACTATATCGCTGTCGCTCAACTTTTCCCAGCCTTCCTCGTTGTAGGATACCCCTTCCACTTTTATGTCGTGGCCCAAAAGATAAACCATTTCGTTTATGTCGTAGGCGATACCCTTGGCTTTGTGAATGCCGTCCTTAGCCCTTCCAAATAGATAGATATCGCCCAAACCTTTTATAGCGGTATAGTAGGCTACATTTTCCCCAACCTTACCGCTACCGATTACCGATATTTTCGGTTTTTTGAGCATGCGTCCTTATTATCGCAAAAATTGAATATAGAAAAATTTCTATATTCCTAAAGTTGAATTTACTTGTAAACTTCTGAGGTTTATTATCTAATTTAATACTTACTATGTTAAAAAAAATTTCCAGACCATTGATAGTGGCCTTAGCTCTTTTCCAAACGGGGGTAGGAGTTCAGGTTCTCCAGGCCCAGGAACAAAATAACACCCTCCAAAAAAAGGTTATTTTTGAATTAAGACCCCGTTGGGAGTATGTTGATGTGGAGAATAACAACCGTGAAACCGCAAATGCAGCAACCGTTAGGGCACGTTTAGGTTTTGAAGTTAAATACAAGTTTTTAAAGTTCTACGTTGAGAACACCCTCGTTAGCGCTTTTACCGATAAATATGCTCCCCTCGATGGCGGTTATGAAGTTGTTCCCGACGAACCGCAATTTAGGTTCACCCAGCTGTGGGTAGGCTATAACAATAATCTGCTGGACTTCAAATTTGGTAGGCAGGTTATAAACTTGGACAATCAAAGGTTCATAGGAGCCGTTAATTGGCGGCAAACCCCCCAAACCTTCGACGCCGCAAGATTAGATATCCGACCTATCAAGGGGTTAACCTTTACAACGGCTTATATTTGTTCCCGCCAAGGTGTGTTGGATAGCCTATCTACCGATATTTGCAGCGACGAACCAATAAATCATTCCGCAGTGCTCCATCTAAGCTATACTGCTTTCAAACCGGTGAAGATTTCGGCTTACGCCTACCACTTTAACGATGTGGCCGATACTTACGGTGCCAACTTTAAAGGCAATTATTCGGTAATGGGAATTTCCTTTAACTATTGGGCCGAATATGCCCACCAAATAGTGCACAACGATGCAAGAAATATATACGATACAGCCGACTATTACCATCTAAAGCTGGGTTCGGCCGTTAGCACAGCCTACGGAAAGCCCTTCTTTAACGTTGGATATGAGTATTTGGGTCAGCATTTTGTAACTCCTTTGGCTACCCTTCACGCCTTTAACGGTTGGGCCGATGTATTCCTCAAATACACAGCCGGCAGCAATGCTTATGGCTTAAAAGACCTCTATTTAACTTTGGGCTACCAACATAGCAGATTCGGAAAATTCCAAGGGGTCTTGCACAAATTCACCGCCCCCGAAGACTTTCCCGGGGGAGGCGACGAGTTCGGAACGGAAATAGACCTTCTTTGGGCAAAAAAAATAACCAAAAACCTTTCGGTGGTTGCAAAATATGCAAAATACGACGCTTCTTCCGACGCTAAAAACGCCGGGGTCGGTGCTAACGACGTGACAAAAGCTTGGTTAATGTTAACTTACAGTTTCAGCCGAAGCTTTTAATTAAATTAAATAGATGCTTTTTAAGTCGCTGCTTACCTTCATCCTTGTCTTCCCCTTTATAAGCCCGGCCCTTTCCCAATCATCTCTTAAGTTTAGCGACCGCCTTTCCTGCCAATTGGAAGCCCCCGAGAGCTCCGCCCAATTGGGTAAACTTATCTGCCGAGGTTTGAACCCCCATTGGGAATATACCCTTCTACTTTCCCAAGGAAAAAAACACCTTCGCTTTTTCTATAAAAACCTAAACCCTAAATTGGACTATCTTTTATTTGCCGTTCCCTACTACTGGCACGGAAAAATTAACTACGCCCTTAAGGGGGAAAACAATTCCACCCTATGGGAGGGCAATTTTTACATAAAACCTTTCAAAGGGGGCGTATCGAAAATAGAGATAAAAAAAAATCCAAACAATGATGGAAAAAAGAATGACCTCCGAAAGGAAATTTCTATTCAGTATTCCCTGATAAGGAGAACGCTGAGAAAGATAACCTTTCAAAGGTTTTATGAAAAAAGGGCTATTTTCCCTTTGGAGGGAAAATTTAGAATTTCTTCACCCTTTGGGGTTAAGAGATATGTAAACGGCCGTTTTGTGGGGTTTCACAAAGGCGTGGATATAGCCGCCCCCTACGGTACTCCCGTTAGGGCTTCCCTTTCGGGGAAAATTGTATTAGCTCGGAAACTTATCCTAACGGGTAACACCGTCATTATCGACCACGGCGAAGGTCTTATGACCCTTTACGCCCACCTATCAAAGATTTTTGTTAAAAAAGGTGAGTTTGTAAGGCAAGGACAAATTATAGGAAAAGTCGGCTCAACCGGGCGTTCCACGGGCCCCCATTTGCACTTTGGGGTTTATTTGCGGGATATAGCGGTCGACCCTTTACAGTTTTTTAAATTCGAACTAAAACCATAATTTCGCTTTTAAAGGCGATGATTGCCAAAAAGAGGAAAAGGGCCGGCAGGACGTCCACTATGGTAACTACTT
>Ga0256838_1000089_pt1 | contig 65102 bp, 79 predicted proteins | sample 4571419metaG_FD_185978 | JGI IMG/M metagenome (GOLD analysis project Ga0256838, IMG submission 185978) | Hydrothermal vent microbial communities from Guaymas Basin, Mexico - 4571-419 | ecosystem: Environmental > Aquatic > Marine > Hydrothermal vents | place: Mexico: Guaymas Basin | collected... | reverse complement strand
GAAAGAAACAGGATTAAAAGGAGTAGACAGCATCTCACTTGACGAAATGTGGACGTACGTAGGTGCCCGTAGAGGGGAGAAGAGGAATTCCAAGTTCATTTGGACAGCAATAATAGAGGATAAAGGCGAAAAGGTAGTTACTTTTGAGGTGGGTGATCGAGACGAGGAAACTTTTTTAAAAGATGTGGGAGAAGATTCCGATAGCTAAGAAGTATTACTCTGACGGGTATGAAGTGTATACCGAGAACTTGCCGTTATCCAAACTGGAAGTGGGGAAAAGGGGAATTAACAGGAATGAAAGCTTACATGCTGTTTTAAGGGATAGGGTGAGCAGGTTGAAAAGGAGAACGAGAAGTTATAGTAAAAGTGAAAAGGCTTTAAGTTGTCATATAGCAATAGCTCTTACTTATGGAGGGAGGAGTCGTGTTAACTATAGCATCTTTTGAACGGAATTCCCTTTATCAACTACCTTGTAAGCATCCAGTCTGCTTACAGAAATGCTGTTGAGCAAGTTACTATCCCTGCTTCCTACTACCAAATTTATGCTTACAATCAGCAAAAGCAGAGAAAAAAGGACTTCTTTACTTCTGCTACCTATACTACCAGAGCTATGTTAGAGACTTTAAAAAGCTGGTTTGAAGAAAGTCCTGATAAACCAGCAAGGTATTAAACGAAAAGAACAGGAGCAGGGAGGAATCCCCCTACTCCTGCTCAAGAAGTTTTTTCAGCACTTTAACTGGGTCGTGGTAAACGGTATCCATATCTTTCCCAGCTTGAGATAGAGCAAGTTCTCCTTTTGCTGAGATAACAGCATTGTTGTTGTAAGCGTCTATTACAGCTTCAGGACAAGCTGGAAGATTCTCTGCTTCAGATTCAGACGGAGCTGTTGCATAAACCTTTGCTGAAATTATACAGGTTATACTTCCATCTGTCTCCATATTGCAGTCTATTGCTCCGTAGTCGTAAGGAGAGACATAGAGCTTTTTGTCTCCGTCCGGAGCTTTATACAAGCAAGAACCGTAGTCTGTGTAATCTTCGTGCAGTCCGTATGCTTGTCCTATTACTCTGTTTACCTGAAGAATGCTCCTTGCTACTATCACATACTTCCCAGTATCAGGGTCTTTTACTCCCAACTTGAGAGACGGATAGTCCTGCGGGTAACTCTGAAATCCTACTGCATAGTCTCCGAAGACTTTAGCGGGATACTGAGCATCCCAGATGTATCCAGCTTCTTCTGCTATGTAAGTATCGCTTACCTCTATAAAAGTAGTTAGCGGTTGGTTAGGAGTGGTAGCTACCTCTGTTGTGGGTGCAGAGTTAACTATAATTATCTCTGGAACGTTCTTGAGATTTATCGGCGGTTTGTTCTCTCCTACTCCGTATCCAAGCTCATACTCAGCTTTTAAGAGTCTGTATAAGCTCCTTGCTTTCCACCCCCATTGCTTACCATACTGAACCCCAAGCTGATTAGCTAAGTCGTTGACTACCTGCTCAGCGTCGCTGAGAGTAGCATCAGCTTCCATCAGCTTGTAGTTCTCAGGGTCAATCCCAGCTTGAGTTAAAAGCTGGTCTTTAAGCTCTGGGTCTATTCCCAGCTGTTTGAGTTCTACTTCTAAATCAAAGCTCGGAGCAAAGAGGAGCTTCTTCTCTCCCCTTTTTACCTGCTCCCACTCTGCAGGAGTTAGATGGACGCAGAGTCCTGCGAATCCTTCTAAAGCTTCTACCTTGTCTATCCACCAGTTCCCATCTTTGTCGTATCCAGACACGCAGAGAGTAGCTCCCTCTACGCTGTCTGCTACTACTGATTCTACGTTTACCTCTACCTCTCCGTCCTTTACTACTCCTACAGTAAATCCGTTCTGCGTTACTACTCCTTTTACTATCGGAGAGTCAACTGCATAACCTACGCTCTTTGTCGTCTCTGAAGAAGTTGTCTCTGAAGTAGTAGTTTCTGAAGTGGTAGTAGTAGTAGCAGGTTCGCTTTCACTACTACTGCTACCTCCTCCACCACCTCCTCCACAGCTTGTAATTATGAGTCCTGCTGTTAGGAGCGTAAGCAACTTTTTCATAGTTTCACCTCCTCCTTGCAAACAGTTCTGTATTTCCTTATATTTCATTATAGAACTTAATATTTTATTAGTGGGTTGTCAACATGAAAGGAACGATGAGAATTTCGGAGTTTGCAAAAAGAGTTGGACTACATCCTCAAACAGTTAGAGCAATGATAAAGAGGGGAGAGATTAAACCGTTTATTACTCCCTCTGGGCAATATCGATTCACAGAAGAACACGTCAAACAGGTTTTGGGGATAGAAGAAGAAAGAAACGGAAAAACGGTTATTTATGCAAGAGTATCAACCCAAAAACAGAAAGAATATCTCCAAAACCAAGTAGAAGTCTGTAAGCAGTTTTTGGTATCTAAAGGATTACAAGTAGATGAAATTATTACCGATACAGCAAGTTCTTTTAACTTTAAAAGAAAGGGACTGAATAAGCTGTTAGATATGTGTTTTGACGGTGAGGTTAAAACAATTTGCGTTTACTCAAAGGATAGACTTTCCAGAGTAGCTTACGACTTGTTTGAGCAAATTTTAAAGCGTCTGGGAATAGAAGTTTTAACCGTTGACAATTCGGAAAAGCTAACAACTGATGAACAGCTTAAAGATGCGGTAGAGGAAATGATTAGCTTTATCCACTACATTACCTCAAAAATATACGGGTCAAGAAGTTATAAGAAGAAAAAAATTGAAAAGTGCATCAAAGAGGTAATCAATGCTCCTAACAATGAGCATAGCAACGAGTAAGAAGAGTGTAATCAACAAGCTGGAGAGAGCGTCAAAAACCTTTCAATCAATCTTCCGGAATCTCATCAAGAAGCGTGTACGGTTTAACTGTAAAGTGGTTTTCCCTGTCTTTTTTCCTCATATAGAGAAACGGAATAGCTATAGTGAAGAGTATCTGAACGGGATACTCAGCAAGCGTCCACCAGCTGAAGAGAAACTTTAAGTGCTGATACATCCAGACGACAAGCGGTTTTTTCACAGCGAGCAGTCCGTTCAGCAAAGCGACCAGCAGTAAGTTTCCCATTCCAGACAGCATTATCAGGAAGACGAGCACCGGAACATACCCCCAAAAGATGACATCACTTAGCACTAATCTGGTGATTCCCCTATCCCAGACGTGATACTGGTCAATCAGCCAAATCGGTAGTGCTGCATACAGACCTGTTTTTAAAAACATTGCAAGCACAGCATAGACTTCTCCCGCTGTAGGAGAGAGCAGACCAAAAATGACTGAAAACAGAAAAAAGACTATCGACAGTCCGTAGTGAAGCGAAGCTGCAAGACCTGCTCCGGCTAACCAGAAAAAAACACGCTTTCTCGGAAGTATTCTCTTTTCCTCGTAGGGTTTTTCGTTATCAAGCTCGGCATTGCGAATCCACTGTAGGTCGGAGATAAGCTTGATTATTCCCCGACCTCTCTTTTCCTGATATTCCTGCTTCCTGTATTCGTCTACGACCCTATACCTGTTCATTTGTCCCGCTATTTTGTTGTTGTCTTGCTATAATAATAGCAAATAAACTAACTTGGGAGGTGCGAAATGGAAGCAAAAAGATGGTGGAAAGGACAGTTATCTCTTCTCGTAGAGAAATACGGAAAGAGAGATAATGATGACCTAACTATAACCGAAACAGGTGTAGTTTCTAACTACACCTGGAAAGACATAGAAAGCGGGAAGAGGATTAAAGTCCCCGCTTTCTATGTCTTAGTGGAAAACGCAAGCAACGGACATAAGCATGTAGTTGTCCTTGCAAGGAATCCCAACACGGGAGACCTCGCAATCTGGTGCAGCGACAAAGAACTGCACCAGAAGTTGGGTATTGAGAGGAGTGCTTGCGGGTTCTGGAAAAGAGGAACCTGCAAGCACGTGCAGTATGTATTGAACTACTTATTTGATAGACAGGAAACACATATTGGAGTAAAGAGATTCCTCTCCCTCTTGGATTTGAAAGAGGAACAGTCTTCTGTTGTAACCAGCAGCAGACCAGAAGAAGTAGAAAAGATACTTGCTACCGGTCTCCCATCTCTCATAGTGGGACCGACCGGCAGCGGTAAGACGTATGCAATTCTCAAAGCTCTCCTCTCTAAGCAGAAAGCAGGAGAGTTGGAGTTTTCTGTGATTAACTTCACGTCGGGGATGGAGGACACAGACCTGCTTGCAAAATTCGTCCCCACTCCCGACGGAAAGTGGGAAGTGAGGGACGGGGAGCTGTGGAGAGCTTTCAAGGAAGCATCTCAGCTCCCAGAGGGGAAGCGTTATGTAGTCGTATTAGAAGAGCTTACCAGAGCTACTCCCAAAGCTCTTAATATTCTTGTTAAAGCTCTTGATGGTGTAGGACGCAACTATAGGTTACAGAACTTTGTTACCGGAGAGGAGCTTGCAGTTCCCAAGAGCAAGCTCCAGTTCATAGGACTTGCTAACTTGGGAAGCTCCTACTCCGGAACGGAAGAGCTTGACCCAGCATTGATGCGTCGTTTCCTCATCTGTCGCTTCTGGGACTACGATACGGCGACAGAGAGGGAAATACTCCTCAAGCTGGGACTGGATGAAGCTGAAACGGACAAGCTCCAGCGTTTCGTTCAGTCTCAGAGAGACAGCTATCGCAGGGGACACTTTCCGTATCCGATAGATACGGGAACGCTCAGGAGCTGGGTCGAGCTAAAGTTAAGCAGCGGTATGGGTTGGTGGGAATCCTTTGAGTTTACCTGTCTCTACCGCATCGTGAACAGGGACGCTCAAGGATTCCCCGACGAGGTGCAGGTTCAAGCTCTGAAGGAACTTATGTCCGACTTATCGCTGGAGTAGGAGCTTCCGGCTCCGCTCCAGCTTTTTGGAAACTAACTAAAGGGAGGTGTAGGATGACAGTAGGGAAGATGACTGTAGGAGAACTTATTGAGCTTCTTGCAGAGGTTGTGGAAGAGGTTGCTGAAGTTGCTGGTCAGCAACCTGAGTATGTAGAACTAACTGTAGGAGGTGGAAGATGAGCTGGGAGATTGCAGAGTTAAGAGAAGAGGTAGAAAATCTAAAACAGATACTGTTAGAACTGAAACAAGAAGTTGAACAGTTAAAGAGTGATTATTCCTACGACTTTGACCATCTTGATAGCAGGATTAATGACCTTGAGCGTAGGATAGACGGATTAGAGGGAGCTTAGTCTCCCTCTTTTTCTAAACTAACTTGGGAGGGTAAGTGATGGTCAGGAATGCAGTAGAAGTATTGAGGAGATATGTGGGAAAAGACATCACCGACTGGTTTTCCCACTACTACGGAGGTGACTTTCCGGTTAGGTACACACTCCAGAAAGTCACCCATAGAGACATTGTAGTTACATGCAAGCAGGGTCAAAAAGTCTGGGACATACGGTTCCGTCCCAGCGTTTTTTTCAGCAGGAAAGTAGATTGGGACTACGCTCCTGCTGACCTGCGGAAAGCTTACGAGTACGAGGGCGAGGGGGAGTAATCCCCCTCTTCTAAACCAACTTTAGGGAGGTGGAATATGATTGGACTCGATAAGAAAAATCTACAACGCAAGCTCCAGCTGTTTTCCACTTTCATAGCTGGAGTGGGAGAGCAGTATCAGATATTTGTCAGCTTCAAGTCTGCTGAAAGTTATTATTCGAAAGACAGACGAATTTTTATCGGACTTTCCGAAATTGCTAAAGTGGGAGATGAAAGTGAGCTACTTGCTGTCGGTAAAGCACTTGTTGCTCACGAAATCTCCCACTACAGGAATACCGACTGGGTAGAGAGCGAAAGCATCCCGTTTGCTCTTATTAACATCTTTGAAGATGCTCGCATAGAGCATCTGATAGTGGAGCAAACGGGAATCAAGAAACTGAGAGAGTATTTTGACAAGCTACACTCTCTCAACTTTGATACTTACTATGAAAACAGTTACGAAAACTGGTACAACTTTGCTAATCTGATAATCCTGCTCCGCTGGAGTACGTGGAGCAGGTATGTAGAAGAGAAGTTCTTCCAACAGTTGGAAGAAATCAGAGAGGGACTTGAAGCAGACGTGAAGTCTGCATATCCCGACAGGACTCTTGACGAGTATCTTTTAGACTGTCGGGAGTATCTGCAAAAGTCCCTCAGCTGTTCCTCTACCGTAGAGCTGGTAGAGGAAGTAGTTAAACCGTTCTACGAGAAGTGGAAGAAGCTCCTTTCCTCTGACTCTATTCCCTGTTATACGGAAACGGGGGAGCTTCTTTTGGGGCCCACAGACCCGACAGGAGCAGGGAAGGAGGAGCTTACAGAAAAAGAGATGTCAGCACAGCTTGAATACAGCGATGCCGATAAAGGTGAAGATACTGACAACGAAGATATTGACCTTCTTTTTCACTCAGAATACAAGAAAAAAACGAAAGAATTTTTCTCCACACCCTACTGGGAGTGGGACGAGAAACTTCTCTCCACCTTACGGGACAGACTCCGCAGGTGGAGAGTAAGAAGCAGAAGCGTAGTAAGGGACTACTCCCTGTCCGGCAGGAGAGTATCTCCACGCAGAATAGCACAGAAGAAGCTGGAGATACTCAAGGTGGACAGGGAAGTAGTGAAAGAGTCTCCCAGACTCCGTTTTCTCTTTGTCATAGATGGGTCGGGGAGCATGCACCCCGGGGAGCAGAACTTTCCCTTCTACTATGCTTCCCACCTCGCATTAGCTATGAAAGACGAGGTGGGAGCAGACGTATGTATCTGTAACGATACAGTTGACAAACCGATACTTATCAGAGACTTCGACAGTCTCAGAAGATACTATTACCCTTGGGGAGAGGGATTGAGAATCGTAGAACCTCTCCTCAGCAGGTATGATTATGTAGTGTTCTTTACTGATGCTCAGGTCTCCCGGGACGACTGGGAATTCCTGAGCGAGCACAAGGATAAGTTCGTGTTTGTCTATACTGCTGACAGGGACAACTACATAGATACAGTCAGAGAAACCTGTCAGCAGTTGACGCACAGATACATAGTTTTAGACTCAATTGAGCTTGCAGCACAGGAGCTGGGACTGCTTCTCCGGAGACTCAGGTAGGGGGAGCGGTTCCAGCTCCCCTAACTCTAACTTAGGGAGGTGGATAATGAATATTTTGGAAGCTTTACGAGATAAAGACCACCTTATAGTTCCCACAAACGGGGTGGTAAAGAAAGACGGAAGTTTAGTAATGGGTGGAGGACTAGCAAAAATTGTAAGAGATAATTTTGTTGAAGCAGGAACCGGAAAGAGGATTGATAAAGCTTTAGGGGAACTTGTAAGCAACTACGGAAACACTCCTTATTTTATCCTCGCTCGTTATAAACAGATTGAAGTAGGAATTATCTCTTTCCCCACAAAGAAGGGACTTGTAAGAACTTCGGAAATTTCTCCAGAAGAGGTTCTTCCTAAGTATAGAAGAGAACTTTGCAAGAGAAAGTTTATTGAGGGATGGAAGCTGAAGAGCGATTTATCCCTCATAATTCAAAGCTTCGAAAAGTTGCTAAAGATGATAAGCAGAAACCCTCTCTCTTGTCACACACTCTATCTTCCTCTTGTTGGAGTGGGACTTGGAGGATTGGATGAAGAAGATGTACTCCCAGTATATCGGGAGTATGTTCTCCATTTAAGAAACTACTATAACAGGGTAGTAGTATTCACAAGAAACGGGATAGTAAAGGTGTAAACTCTTTCCAGCTCCCCCAGAGACAGGGGAGCTGGAATCTATTTCAACCATTTCTCCTCATACAGCTCCCTATACCACTCCGGCAGCTTCCTATAAGTTCTTAACATCGACTTGGACTGTTCGTAGACGTTCAACCTACCGGGAGAGAGTTTCTTACCTTGCTTCATTTCTGCTTCTACTTCCTCTACTATCCACTGCTCGTGTAACGCTAAGTCAAGACACAGAGCTTCCACTTCTTCCGGTAGTGGTAGAACCTCTTCGCTCCACACTACTGCTCTCGTAGGAAGAGGAAGAACTTTCGTTTTCTCCCAGTCCCAGATGCGGACACGGAGAGGGAAGCGAACTTCAGTCATATCTTTCCAGTTATTCTTCTCCCTAATCAACCCAAAATCCCTGAAGTCCTCAAGCTCAATAACTGCTGTTCCGCTTTCTTTGAGCTGTTCGTTAGCAGGAACGATAACGTTAGTCACGAGAAGCTCAAACGCTTTCTTCCCGATGTATACGGGTGCTTGAGGTCTAAAAAGAGAAAAACAGAGACCAAAGTGTTCGTATGCTTTTACAAACTCTTCCCTGCTTATTTTTCCTGTGTAGAAAAGAAGCTGAAAGCGGTTGAACATTAGGTACTCGTGAATCTTGCTGTAAAGATAAATAATTCCGTAGGAAGTAAGATTAACATCGACTCCCATATCCTCAAGCTCTTCGTTCCACTCCATCGGGTATAGAATTCCCTCTACTTCTACTACACCATCTTTCCCAACTTTGTAGGGAATAAAGAACCAAAGAGCTTTACCGAAAAACTCCGTCAACACACCGCTTCTATCCCAGATACACCAACCTTCGCTGAAACCGACATCCTTTGCAAACCAGTTTTCTTTCCACTCGTAGTAGGGAAAGTGAATTACTGCATCGCTTTCCACCATCAAGTTGTGTCTCAAATCAAAAAAGTCGTTCCTATCTATGTAAAGAAGAAGACCATCAGTCCAAGCATCATCTATTTTGTCCCTTCCAAAACTCCTACCAGACTCGCTGAATACTGGTAAGACGGGTTTCTGGTTTCTAAACTTGTGTGGGTCATATCCCTCGTAATACAAGAAGTCAACCTGACTGCTCCACTCCCTCCAGACCTGTAAGTTTTTGTCAAGCTCAGATTCAGGGAACTTACCTCCAAAGTAATATTCGGTCATATGTGGGTAGTGTTTCCTCTTAAAATCGTTTACAAATCTATCTTTAAGTTCGCTTACAGTTAGTATTCTGTTTCCCATTACTCACCTCACAGACACCTTCTCCTTATACAGCTCCCTATACCACTCTGGTAGCAGTTCTGCATAAGCACGCAAATCTCTCTTGAAAATTTCGTAAACATTCCACCTACCGCTTCCTTTTTTAACTTTACCTTGTTTAATTTCCTCTTCTATTTCTTCTACTTCTCTTCTGGACTGTAAAGCTTTGTCCATACAAAAAGCTTCCACTTCTTCCGGAAGCGGAAGAACAGCTTCATCGTAAACCACAGACCTACTCGGAAGAGGAAGCACCTTGGTCCTCTCCCAGTCCCAGATGCGGACACGGAGAGGGAAAGAAGCTCGTGTTAGGTCAAAGAAATCTCCTTTATTGTCTTTCTCCCTAATCAACCCAAACTCTCTCCAGTCCTCAAGCTCAATAACTGCTTTACCATCTCTTATAAGTTGTTCGTTAGCTGGTATGAGAACATTACTTGCAAGAAGCTGGAAAGCTCTTTTACCGATGTGTATCGGAGCGTCAATGAAGAAAAGAGAAAAGCACAAATATGTATGCACATAGAACCTGAAAAATTCTTCTTCGCTTATCCTACCCGTTCTCCAGAGAAGCTGAAAGCGGTTGAACATCAAGTACTCGTGTATCAGCATTGAGTAGAGTTTAAGCATCGCTTCAAAAGTAGCGATGCGGTCTTCTCTCTTTTCTATGTTCTCGTCATACACCAGCGGAAAGAGAACAGCATCTATTTCTACAACTCCGTCTTTCGCAACTTTGAACGGATTGAAAAAGAGAAGAGACTTTCCGGTGAAAGCAGGTAAACCGTCATTCTTCACCCAGATACACCAACCCCTGCTGTATCCGACGTCTATCGAATACCACTTCTCTTTCCATTCATAAGGGGGGAAATCCAGCAGAGCGTAAGAGTCTATCATTAAGTTTTCCTTGAAGTTGACGAAGTTTTCGTTCCTCTTGTAGAGACAAACACCGGAAGTGAAAGCGTCACTTAAACCTCCTACTCCGTAGAACCTTCCTTCCTCATCGTATACGGGAAACCTACCGCCGGTATCTTTGTGCTTTTCGGGAACATATCCTTCGGGAATAAGAAAAGAAACCTGCTCTTTCCACTTCTTCCAGACTTCTAAACTTCTATCAAGTTCCTTATCCACATCGTATTTTCCGCTAAACCAGAACTCAACGGTGTGGGGGAATTCTTCCCTATCAAAGTCCTCTACAACTCTATCTTTAAGTTCGCTTACAGTTAACACTCTGTTCTTCATCTTGCAACTCCATTATAGCTAACTGTCATAATTCTGCTGTTAATCTGTTATAAAGCTATAGTCAACCGTCAGCAGTTGTCAAGCTCTCAATCTACATCCTCGCTTTCAAGCGTATCAAAGAGGTCTTGGAAAAACTCTTTATCAACCCTCTTCTTAGTTTGGAATCTTTTGTCTGAGTTAAGTTCTTGAAACATTTTCTGTATGGATTCTCTTTTACCCTCACCGAAGCTGTTGTAGAGTTTAAGTCCCTTTTCTGTTTTCTTGAAAGCTATCCTGTGGTACTTGAGTTTTCCTTCTTTGTCTGTCGTTATGTTTCCTACCAGAGAAATTCTTGCTCCCTCCGGCAAGCTGTTAACTACTTCTGTTATCTTGTCTGGAGAAAGTTTCTTAGCATCCAGCACCACCTCGTCCCTGCTGAGTCTGTGCTGAAGCTTCTCAGGAGACGACAGAACGTCCGTTCCCACTCTCTCCCTGAAGATGTCCCCGGACTTCGTTAGGTAAGAAGTCGTTCCGTCCTCAAGTTCTGCTTTCAGGTGCGTGGAACTGCCGAGGAAGTCTTTCAGGAAGTCGTCTGAAACTTCGTTCCCTTTAGCATCGAACCACCTATTTCCTTTCCTGACAAGCTCCCCTTTGGGGGAGGAGAGCTTGCTGACCGCAGAGCTTCCGATTCTGCCGCCGGCTATGTCGACAGGAGAAGCTGTTCTTCCGACACCCACACCACCTGTCGACAGCGGAGAGAATCCGTTGAAAGGAGTCTTAACGTCGGAGGAGGAAACCCTCCTGAACTTACCCGAAAGTTTTGAACCGAGCTCTTTAACTCCCCCACCCACTCCTTTAGCAGCAGAACCGATGTTGCTCAGAACTGCACCCGCTGCTCCGCTAAAGACGGCAGTTTTCACTATCCTCGTTGTTATGTCGGACGCTAAAGCTCTCGTCTCCCTGTAAGCAGACATCAACGTCTTCCCCATAACGATACTGGTAAGTCCGCCGGATACAGCTAAAACTCCTCCGACACCCCATTCCTCGATTTTTGCAGTTACTTTAGAGGACTCAATTAGTGCGTAAGCCAGCGTTGCGTCTCCGACGGTAAATGTCGTGGAGACTACCTTTTCCGCCGCTTCCGCAGCTTCCCTATCAACCAGACACAGCAGAATTAGCAGACCTAATAGTCTTAACATCTCTCACCCCGACAATACATGAGATATGAAGTAGTTATGAGCTATCAGGTAAATCAAGAAAACTGCTACTCTCGACAATTTTATCAGGAAGTAGATTCCGAACCCTTTTAGAGCTAACCCGACCTTGCTTCCCGTCGGGGAGTTGTCGGGAAACATCGACAGGAGCAGCAGAACGGGTAGAACGAATCCCAGCTCTATTACCAGGAAAAACTTCTGGTAAGCTTCAAACAGGTCAAGAAGCAGGTATTCACCGACAAAAGCTTGAGTTGTCGTTATTCCTATCCAGTCGTAGACCTTCTTCATTATGCCGGTTGCAAGGTCTCCCCCCTCTGCACTTCTCGGTATGGGAGCTTCTTCGCTTCTCTCAATCAGGTTTTTTGCATAAGCAGAAGCAAGAATTTCGTAGTTGTTCTCGTCGGTAACGTTATCAAAGAACTTCTCCCAGCTGTGTCTCAACTCCGTAAGCTCTTTATACTTCTGTTCGTAAACAGCTTTTGAAATCTTCTTGTCCTTGTAAGCTTCTTTGAGCTGTTCCATTCTTTCAGAGAAGTAGTCGGTAAACTTTTTGAATTCGTTACGGAGACAGCTTTTTATACCGTTATCTATAGTAGAAATGGAACCCCCAAGGTTTATCCCCTTACAGATTCCTCTCGTCCCTACTAATCCTCCCTTGTATAAGAAAGCGAAAGGAGATAAAGGACCAAAGGTAAAGTAGTCCCACAAAGACCCGGTGTTTTGACCTCTATAGCATATCCACCTGACTGCATCCCTGCTCGATACCTGAGAGAGTGCGTTGAACACGCACTTTGAAAAGATTCTCCTCACGTCGGGGGAATGAGCATAGTGTCCGTCCCACCCGCTCTTGTCGGCAGACAGTATTAACCTCGTAATCAACAGCGACTCCAGAGCGTCCGGAAATTCGAGAAACTGATACAGGAACGGAACGTTGTTAAGAGTCAAGGAAATGTAGGGTCTGTCCACGTCAACGATGCTTTTCTTTCCGCCGGGAAGGACAACCTGTATCCCCTTAGTTATTGCATCCTTATCAACGTAAGCAGGGTAGAAGTCGAGCTTAACCGCCGTCGTCGAGAAAAATAGATAAGATACGACACTAACGTAGATAAACCAGACCGCTATTTTAACGAAGTCGGAAAAAGTCTTTACCGCATCGGAGGAACTGAGTCTGTCGTTCCAATACCAGACGCCGTAGAACAGGATAGCTGCTGTCAGCATCCCGAAAAAGAACTTCAGCGTTTCTACCCACGAGCTTCCGACAGACAGTCCGGTAATTATTCCCGTTAATTCTCCTACTCCGAAAGCTACCACTATCCCATCTCCTTACAGCTCGAAAGTGATTTTTTCTCCCTCTGCGTGTTCTTTACCGTCAACCGCTTTAGCAAGAAGCTTGACGATGTTAAGTTCTGCTTTCTTCACGTCGTCTATTCCGCTTGCCGAGAGGTAGTCGTCGATTTCCGTCTTTACCTGCTCCTTTACTGCATCAATTTGGGAGACCATAAAGGAAACGGATTCGGGGGAGAAGTCAATTTTCGTCCCCGCTATCTTGTTGCAGACAGCTACCCCCCTACCTTTGTTCTGAAGCAGGTATACCTTTACCTGATTGAGGTAGCGAAGCATAGCTTCCTTTATTCTCTGTGCATACAGGTAGGAAATCAGTTTTGTAAACTCCTTTTCTGCTTCGGTAAAAGCTGTTACTCTTGCAATGCACGCTTTTTTTACTTCCTTCTGCGGAACAGCTTCCTTACCCGACAGCATAACAGGACAATCTTTTGAAAGCTTATCTTTTATGCTCTTCATAAGAAAGAAGTAGTTGTCGAGACTTACCGTAATACCGTACTTGCTTGAGAATTCCGACACTTTTTCTTTTACTTCCTCTTCCGTTTCCGACGACTCTATGTCGGAGAGAAGCTTCTGAAGGTCGGAAAGCATATCTTCCTGAAGCAGTTTCAGACCTCTCGTTATCGTAACAGCTTTTCCGTCAATCTTGGGGACTTCTATCCCCATTCCGGAGCTGTTTATGTTTACTTTCGGAATTGTAGAAGCAAGTATGAGAAATGTCTTTGCTTCTACCCTGCTCATTCCCTTGCTTTCCAGCACTCCCACCTGTTCGTCAAATTCTTCCTTGCTCATGTCCGTCGACACGTGAACACCCATAGCACACTCAACGGCGGTTCTCGGATTGACCATAGCGAGAACTTCAGAAACCTTCTTGAGAGCTGACTTGTCCTTTAAGAGGTTTGAGAACGTCTTACCCGTTACGAGTTCATACCAGCTCTTGTGGACGCCGCAGTGTTCGAGGAAACACTTGTTGGGGTCGGGAGACGATTCGCAGGTAGGAGTCCACTTTCTCATACATTCTGCTACCGCATCTTTGCTGATTCCGTTGACTTTGTTAACGAAGTTGAAAGCACTTTCACAGGAAGTTCCGCCGAGCTGAGCCAGGAAGTCGCTCATGAACTGAGACGATACGAGAGCTTCCTTGACTACCGGAAACTGAGTAGCAACAGCATAGATAGCAAGCGGGAGTGCTATGCTTTTCCAGTTTTCAAAGACGTTCTTGACCACGCCGAGGTTCTTCTCTAATGCAAGCTGCGAGTAGAGAGATGCTATAACCGAACACCCTTGAGTCTTGACGTCGTAACCCTTTTTCCCGCTGTACTTGAAGACCGTAGTGTTGGGAATGTAAACATCCTCGACTTCTATCCCTTCGCTGGTGTAATACTTCTTCTTTACCTGATAGGTGTCTGCGTAAGAAACAGACGAAAGAAGAAAAACCGTTACCAAGCAGAAAAGACGCTTCAATTTTCTCTCCACATAGTTTTTCCTGTAAAATTATAGCAACCTGCTGTTAATTAACTGCTGTTGTTTCGGAGGAAACGTGCTGAGACTCGTTCTGATTCTGTTCGTGTTTCTTACTTCTCCCGCTTTTGCTCTCGGAGGGGCGGAATTCCTCTCGTGGATTAACAAGGGATGCTTTGATGTTCACATAAAGTGGAAAGGATGTATCAAGATAAAACACGGACACATAAAGTTCGGAATCAAGACTACCTACTGGTTACCCGTCGGAATAATGGAAGTTACGAGCAAACCCTGTGACTTTGGACTGGACGTTTTCCCGTTTGAGGAAGTAATGTCTCCGCTGTCTCAGGTCTGCAGCGGAATTCCGTATGTCTCTTCTACTGCCGACCAGACATCTCCTCTCGTTCAAAGTTACGCACGCTATCAGGTTCACGTTTACACGATACCGGGAGTTCTTTACCCGGTAATCAAGCAAGCTCTGATGATGACACACTTTGTCCCCTGCTTGGATTTATCAATCAGCGATGCTCTTTCAATCTGCAGGTCCTGCACCCACCTCATCGACAAAGCTTTAGCTCCGGTAGAAGCTTTACAGGGGAAAGTAAACGCTTACACGCAAGCAATAAAAGACAAAGTAAGCAATCTCGTTCCCGATAAAGTTAAAGGTTCGGTAAAGGGACTCTCTTCCGGCGGGGATTACGTGTCGAAAGTAAAAGAAGCTTACACGGAAGCACAGAACGTAGCTTCAATCTTTTCGGTTTTCTTTTCGGAGCTGGTAAGTCCTATATGGAATGTCGATACACTTTCTCCGGATGCTTACACGGTTGCTCCTGCTATCAATGCAGCAGTTGCAGCCGGCGGGGTTGTTACGGAAGGAGTCTGCGACATTTCCTCTGCTGTCTTAAGACGGAAAGCTGCAGAGCTGAAAATCGGAGGAATCGACCCTTCTTTCGTCTGCGTCGGAAACTGGGGACACGGTTACCCGAGGACGGGAATAGTCAGACACGACAATCCTAATGTTGCTTTACCTTTAGCGGGAGCAAGATTCCTGCACTTGTTTTCGACAACTATTCCGATACTTCATCTGGACGTTCACTCTATCAAGCTTCAATACGTCAAGCCCAGGAAGTCGGGTTGCTTTTACATTGGAGACCACAGCTTACCGTTTGTCCTGAAGGGTACTGACACCAAGAGAGCTGTTTTCCTCATCTGGAAGAAGTTTAGCTGCTGCGACTGGTAGCTTTTCTGAGACAATTTTGAGAAACTCCTGTAGGGTCTTTTCGTCAAACTCTCCCGTTAACCTCAGAGCTTTCTTTCCCCTGACAGCTATGAGGGTGGGAACATTAAAGACCTTCCACTTTTCAAATAGTTCTCCTGTAACGGGAGAAGCAGGTATCATTTCCACCCTGTTTCCCAGAACTTTCCTGACGGTGGGGAGAACTTTCCTACAGACGGAACACCTCTCGTTGTAAAAGAAGAGAAACCTGACTTCTGAGATGTCAGCAGAAACGTTGGTACTTCTGTCGGACGTTTCTGCTTTTTCTCTTCCCCATCTCTCCCATTCCCTTTCGAGCTGCTTACAGTAAGAGGTATCCCGACCGGAAAGACCTCTCTCCAGGTAACAAGCTCTAACTTGTCTAACTGCAAGATACTTCTTGAGCATTTCCAGAGCTTCCTTGTCCTCCGGATGGAGACTCACGTACTTTTCAAGAGGAGAGAGGTTGTCGGGAGTCCACTTCAAAGACTCTTCATACAGCTTTTCCAGAATCTCCCTCTTGGTGGGTCTCTTCTTTTTCTGTTCCTTCTTTTCCTGCACTCCGCATCCGTCTCCCCAGAAGTCTATGCAGGGAGAAGCATAAACAGGTAGAGAAAACAGGAGCAGGAAGAGAACTACCTTCCTCTCCACCACTTCTTCTCCACGAAGAACTTACCTTCCACGTTCTTGATGCGGACGCAGAAGCGACCTTCCTTGAGCTTTTGAAACTGAGGGGAGTCCGTAAAGATAACACGTCTACCGCAGACGACCCAGACTCCCTCTTCGTCCCTAACCCTCTTTACTGTCTTCGGACGGAAGTAGGAGTAGAGTCTGTTTTCTTTTACCTGCTTTATGAGCTTCTCCTTGTCGATGAGGGGAGAAAGAAGCTCCCACTTGAGGAACGTCTTCTCGTAGTCCTCGGGAGTGTAGTTGAACTTGTAAATTGCAAAGAGGAGATACTTACTTCCCGGAGCTAACGCAGACTTCGGTCTTGCAGAAACTACGACCAGAGCTGTTAAAAGCAGAATAACGAGCAGGAGCAGTATTCTGCTCTTCAAGACCAACTTGGTGCAGTAGTCCTTAAATTCGGGAATCACTTTTTAACCCCTGAAAAGTCAGGATTTCCGACCCTCTTGTAGTAATTCTTACCGTCGAAGTAGAAGAAAGTAGGAGTAGCATAAACTCCGTTCCTCACGAGAAGATTCGATACATTTTCAACAGCTTTTTCCGTTTCGGGGGAAGCAGAACAGCTTTCAACTTTCCTCTTGTATTCTTCCCAGCTCCTACCCTCTTTCCAGGAAAAGACTTCCCTGAGTGCTTTTCCGATTCCCTCTTTCTTAGCTTTCTCGTAGATGCAGGAAAGTCCCCTGACAGAAGCGTCTCCGTGAACCATTAGGGGTAGGAAAGTTACTTCTGCATACTTCTCCTTCAGCTTGTCGAGCTTCCTGCTTTGAGCAGACCTCATACAGAACGGACAGAAAGCGTCAAAGATAACATACAGCTTTCCTTTACCGCTTCCCTTTATGGTAAAGGAAAGATTTGCTTTTTTAAGTTCCTTTTCTGCTTCTTTCAGGAACTCTGCTTTTACGGGAACGAGGGAGATTTTCGGCTCTACTTTCTCAAAGCTTCCGTTTATCAACTTCATGGGGAGACCGTAGTAGGTGTCTCCTATCTTGACTATCGGAAACTCCGCTTTGAGTCCGTCTTTCTCTACTGTAAGTGTGTAGTAGGTAACTGTTTCTGTTTTTTTCTTTACTTCCTTTAGGTTCGGAATCGAAGCATTCCGTTTTGAGGTTGAGTTTGTCAGTCCGTAAGCTACTCCCCCGACAAGGGAAAACACCATAGCACCTGCGATAATCCTACTTTTCAATGCTACACCTCCTTTAAGCTTTTTAAAAGTTCTGCTTTTTCTCTTTCTTCTTCTTCTTTTTTCAGCGACCTGATTCCGCGAATGAGAATCGACTGCACGAGACTGTCGTCTACTTCCCTATCCGGAAAAGCGAGCTGTATTTGAGACAAGACCGTTTCTCCTATGATGACCGTATTGTCGTCAACAAGGACGCTGAGCTTCTTTACTTTCTCCTGCAAGCTCTTCGCTAAAGCTCTGTATCTTTGAAGCTCCCGCTCCAGCTCCCGATTTCCTCCGTTCTTTCCCCCGTTCCTATACAGAGAGAGAGCTTCTCTGATTACTTTTCCTCTCTCTTTCGGGGGGACTTCATACTTCAACCACTTCACGTTTTCGTCGACTGCATCTAACCAAACTGCAACTCTGTCTCTCATTTCTGCTCCCCTTGCTGTTATATTGTCAAAACAACATATCTAATTGATTACAATTTTACAGCAGTTTGCTATAATATACAACGAAGTTGAATCCGGAGGGAAATCATGAAGAGAGGGTTAAAAGTTCTCCTGTTTTTGTGTGCTTCTTCCCTGATTCCCGCACCTGCTTTTGCGGGGGGGTATCTGGATGCGGTAGGTCCGATATTCAAGTTCCTTGCAAACTTCTGGACTCTCCTTGAGTTTATTGTTCCCGCTATATTCCTGGTGCTGGGAGCAGGTGTCGGATTCGGATTTATCAAGGAGAGGGGAAGCTTTGCGTCCGCAGCGGTAGCTTTCGTTTTCGGACTGTCTGCTGCGGGAGTTACTTACTTTGCTATGGACAAAGCACGTCCGGTAGTGAAGCAGTTTGCAGAAAAAGCAGGAGAGCTGTCTGACGAAATCATCACCCCCGACGGAGAGTAAGCAGGTTGAAAGTGAAGCAGACGGAAAACTTCCACTTGATTGACAGGGAATACGAAATCTGGGGATTAGAGCAGGACGAGATACTTGTCATCGGATTGCTGGTGGTAGGGATTTTCCTACCGCTCTTTCTCGTCAACTACTTCCTCTTCTTACCTGCACCGCTGGTGTGGTTGGTAGCTCTGCTTCTTTACAAGAACCGGAAAAGCGAAGACAACGTTAGGGGGAGGTTCGTCAGGAAGCTTCTCGAAAAACTGACGGGTAGGAGAGTTTACTATGTGTAGGAGACTGCTTCTCCTGCTGATTCCCCTTGCTTTTTCCTGTGCTTCCCAGCAGCAGAAGGTTACCGTAAATCCTACTGTAACTCCTCTTGAGCAGGTAAAGAGAGACCTTGCAGTTCCCAAGCTCAAGCTTGACAGAGGACCCGACTATGTTCCTGCAAAGTACATCAGAGTTTACAGGTGCAGTTATTCGGACGACAAGGGAAACGTGGTCAAGGGAGCTTTCATTTACGTCAAGATTAGGGACGAGCAGGTAAAAGCGAGCTTCTGAGATGCGGTTCTTCGACCTCTTTGCGGGAATAGGGGGATTCCGTCTGGGATTCGAAAGAGAAGGATACACCTGCGTTGGTTTCTGCGAGATAGATAAGCATGCGAGGAAGCTCTACAAAGCATATTACGATACGGAAGGAGAATTTGAGTGGGACGATGTTCGGACTCTTCCGCTATCTGAAGTTCCCGATTTTGAAGTATTAACAGCGGGTTTTCCGTGTTTTCCCGAAGACCAGCTTATTCTAACCGCAAGCGGAGTTAAGAAAATAAGCAGAGTAAAGGTAGGTGATTATGTGATAACACACAACTCCAACTTCAGGAAAGTAACAGCTTTCGGAAAGAGAAGATACGAAGGGGAACTTGTTCTGATAAAAACAGCTTTGAACAACATTCCCTTTAGAGTAACTCCCAACCACCCGATTTATACCGTTAGAGGTAAGAGTTGTCCTATTAAGGGGACGACCTGTTATCCAACCTGTAATTCAAAATATAGAGCCAGCTTTTACTATAACAAAAGAGAACAGCGTTGCCGTTTTTGCGAGGAAAGACACAAGCAGTATGACCCCGAATGGATAGAAGCAGGCAGTCTCCGTAAGGGAAAAGATTTTGTAATTATTAAATTCCCGAAAGAAAAAAGAATTCCGTCTAATGTCCCCTTAAATCCGAGCTGGTGGTATTTATTCGGCGTTTACATAGCCGAAGGAACTCCTTACGTGAGAAAGAGTTATAAAAGCAGGAAAGATAAAGAACAAGGGATAAAAAGACCGACTTATACGGTTTACTTTTCTACAGGTTACAAAACCGAAAGAAGAAAGAGAATGCTGGAAAAAATCAAAAAACACTCCGTTAAAGCAGGTTTAAATCCTCGTTTTCACTACCACAGCAAGTCAACTATAAGGATTATTTTTTTCAGCAAGCAGTTTTACGAATATGTAATGGAATTTTTCGGAAAATATTCTCACCAGAAGAACATTCCAGCTTGGGTTTTCTCTCTTCCCGAAGAATGCATTAGAGCGTTTCTGGAAGGAATACAGGACGGCGACGGAGACAAAGATAAACTCATTACAACTGTTAATCCTTACTTGGCTTATACGGTGTGGTTGATTTCCCTTTCTCTAAAAATTCCGGCTTCTATTAAAGCAGTTAAGCGTCCCCCGAAAAAGATAATTGAGGGAAGAACAGTCAATCAGTCCGAATTTCTATACAGCGTTTACGGGATAAAGAGAAAAGACTATACGAAGGTAGGAAAATACTGGTTCATAGACAACGGAGTAGTTTTAGCAGTTAAAGACATAAAGAGAGAAAAGTTCTCTGGATATGTTTACAACTTAGAGGTAGAGGAAGACCACAGCTACACGATGGTGTTTGCTACCGTTCATAACTGTCAACCCTTTTCTAGTGCCGGCAAACGGGAGGGATTGAAAGATGGAAGAGCTTATCCTCTTTGGAGCGCAATGTTCGGGATTATTGAGAAAAAAAGACCTGCTGTATGTGTCTTTGAAAACGTTAAGGGACTACTGTCGGCAGATAGAGGATGGAGCTTTACCTACTTTCTCTGTAAAATGGATGAACTCGGGTATGATGCGGAATGGACGGTTTTCAATAGTAAAGCATTCGGAGTCCCACAAAACAGGGAGAGGGTGTACATTATCTGCTATCTTAGAGAAAGAGGTAGATTCCAGATATTTCCTCTCTCCGAAGCAGATAAAGTTTATTACGCACCCCCGAAGACTCAAAAAGAAACACACGAGGATACTGAAGTTGCGGGAACACTTACAGCAAGACAGTATGCAAACTGGAACGGAAACTTTGTTTACGACCCGTATAACGGAAAAGTCAGAGAAGACGAAACAGCTGGAGCACTTCGCGCCAACTACTCAAACGGAAACAGCTGGATAGTAGAAAACTTGCAGAAAGTAGGAAATATTTACCCGTCAGGAGGACAAGCTGGTAACGTTTATAAACCTGAAGGAATTTCTCCTTGTCTAACGAGCAGTTGTGGTAGAGACGGTCATTGGGGTGGAAATGTCCCTATAATTCTTGCTAATACAGTCCCTTCCAATCACAGAGCAGGAAACATTTACTCCCCTAAAGGTATAGCTCCTACTCTGACGGAAAACCACGGAAAAGTGATACAAATAGCTGAAAAACCCGTAAGAGTAGGACAGATAGGTAAGGGTAGTCAGGGAGAAAGAGTCTACTCCGTTAACGGAACATCTACTACGCTATCAGCTAACGGTGGCGGTAGAGGTGCAAAAACGGGACTCTACCTTACCGAAGACCTGCGAATAAGACGACTTACTCCTCTTGAGTGCTTCAGACTCCAGGGATTCCCGGACGACATCTACTACAAAGCAAAAGAGATAGGAATTTCCGACACGCAGCTCTACAAGATGACCGGAAACTCCGTAACCGTTCAGATACCGCAGTCGATTGCAAGAAAGCTAAAAAAAGTCGTGTTCGGGAGGTAGTCGTGTTCAGGTGCAGGATTTTCCCGATTTCAAGCTCTGCTGGAGAAACCCCGAAAGAGGTGGAAGCTCAGCTTAACAGCTTGTTTGAACAGCTCTATAGAATAGGAAAAACTCCGATAGTCAAAACTACTGCAAACTGCGTAATCGTTTTGTGGATAGCAAATGCAGGTTAAGTTTCTATCACTTTGCTGGTGGAGGAGTGATTGAAGCTCATTATTACCGAAAAACCCTCAGTAGCTTTTGATGTAGCTAAGGGGATAGGTGGAAAGATAGAGAAAAAAGACGGATACCTGGAAGTCGGAGACTACTGTATAACCTGGTGCTACGGACACCTGCTTGAAGTAGACGACAGCATTGCTCCCAACAAGTGGGAAGTGAAGTCTTTACCGATAATCCCGCAGAAGTTCAGCTACCGTCCGATTAAAAGCAGGAAGAAGCAGTTAGAAACGATAAAGAAGCTGGTCAGGGAAGCTGAGGAAATCTACAACTTCGGAGATGCTGGCAGAGAGGGAGAACTCCTCGTAAGACTCGTTCTTCAGCACGCAGGAGTTAGCGACTGGAGCAGGGTTAAGCGTTTCTGGACTTCTCTCTCCTTAACTCCGGCAGTCGTGAAAAAAGAACTTCAAAACCTCAAACCTGCTTCTCAGTTTGACAGTCTCTACTATTCAGCACTTGCAAGACAGCACGCAGACTGGGTAGTAGGAATCAACCTCACCAGATTGGTTACCTTATTAGCATCCGATAGGTCCGTCTGGAGCGTGGGAAGAGTCCAGACTCCGGTTCTGAAGCTGATAGTTGACAGGGAGATTGAGAGAAAGAACTTCAAACCTGAAGACTACGCAGTAGTTTCAGCACAGCTTGAAAAAGACGGTAGTCAATTTCCAAGCTATTTATCTTACGACTTCCTCGTAGAGAGAGGTGAACTGAAAGAGGGAGAACTTCTGAAGAAAGAAAAAGCAAGAGAAATACTTTCCTCTCTCAAGAACGTGAAAGAAGCTGTCGTGGTTTCCGTTAAGAGAAAGAGAAAAAAAGAACCTCCTCCGCTTCTCCACTCCCTTACCAGCTTGCAGAAAGAAGCTAACAAGCTGTGGGGATACTCAGCAGACAGGGTTCTGAAAGCAGCACAGAAGCTTTACGAAGACTATAAAGTAATCAGCTATCCCAGAACGGATTCAAACTACCTGGGAACTGCTAACAGAAGTCTGGTTAAGTCGGTATTGGAGGAACTCCTGTCTTCCAGGGAAGCTTTCAGCAAGCTTACGTCAATAGCCGGAAAAGTTGCTGATGCTCTTTCTCCGGCTTGTCTGGACAGGGTTGACAGAGCGGGTAAGAGGGTCTTTGACGACTCTAAACTCACGGACCACCACGCTGTTATCCCGCTGGGAGTGCTCCCCAAGGAAACAGGAGAAGTAGAAAAGAGAATTTACTCACTTATTCTGCGTCGTTTCGTGGGAGCTTTCCTTGACTACTTCGTTTGTGATGAAGTTAAAGCGGAGCTGAAGCTCGGAGACTACCTCTTCGTCTCTCAAGGAAAGAACGTGGTGTCTCCGGGTTGGAGAATTCTCTACTCAAGCGACTTTACTCCCCTACCGGAGATTGCAGAGGGAGAGAAGGTATCTGTCAGGAAGCTGACGTTGGAAGAGAAACAGACCCAACCTCCACCCAGATACAGCGAAGGAAGCTTGATAGATGCGATGAAAAAACTCAACCTGGGAACTCCGGCTACAAGAGCTTCTATCATAGAAACACTCAAAGAAAGGAGCTACGTTTTCGTCTCAAAGAAGTCTCTCATTCCTACCGAAAAAGCTTTCAAGCTGATAGAGACTTTAAGAGACTCGAAAGTCTCCTCTCCGGAGATGACGGGAGAGTGGGAAAAACAGCTTGATGCTATCTACACTCAGAAACTGGGAAGAAGCGGATACAGGAACTTCTATTCCGACGTTTGTTCTTTTGTCAGAGAGGAAGTAGAAAATCTAAAGCAGAAGAAGATAGATTCTAAACCTCAAGCTACAAAGAAGATGCTTCAGCTTGCACGGAAGCTTTCAAAGCAGGTAGGTAGGAAGTTACCCTCTACTGACTTTGAAACCGTTAAGAGCTTTATTGACTCCGCTTTGAAAGAAGTTAAGCAGAAGCAGGAAAACGGAATCTGCACCTGCACCTGCGGTGGGAAAGTAATTCCACTCGGAAGCAAGGGTTGGAAGTGTGAAAAGTGCGGAAAGGTAGTCTGGAAACGAGTTTTCGGAAAATACTTAACCGAAAAACAAGCTAAAAAGCTTTTCAGAGGAGAGAGAGTTTTCGCTAAAGGACTCGTAAGCAAAAGAGGTAAGAGATTTTCAGCTTACTTGAAGCTGACTGACGAGGGAGTTAAACTGGAGTTTGAATAGAAGCGGGGAAAACCCCCGCTCAGTTGACCTCAATGTGCTCCCAGAACGTTGAGAATCGCTATTCCATTACATACTCCCATTCTACTGCGGGATATTCTCCAGTTTGGGTGTAAACTTCTCTGTTTACCTCTACTACTTTATCTGCTAAAGCAATCTCCTCGCTGATACTGGGTTTTCTTTTTAGTCGGAACAGGAGAACTAAATCAAGGTCCTCCTCTGGTCTTGCTTCCACTTCGCTTACAAACGGTAGAGACTTCAATTTCTTTCTATATTCTTCAATCCATCTTCTTTCCAGCATCTTCTACCTCTCTGGTGAACTACCTACGACTAAAGTCGTAGGCTTCTGAGGGAGTTTGGTAGGTTATCCCTACCCTTATCCCTCCGGGCGGGTTCACGCCGCCCACTACTCCTATCCCCGCAAATCGCAGGGATTCGGAGATACCTTCGCTTAACTTGTAGACTCTTATCTTCACTACTTTCTTGAGTCCCGTTACAAGGTCAAACCACTTCTCCTTGAACTTCCTTAAAATGTTCCTCGCTCCGTTAACGTCTGCGTTGATGAGTCCTTTTATCGGAGACAGGAAAAGTCCCCTCTTTATCCTCCTTCCGTTACCCTTACTTTCCTTTTTAACTCCTGCTCTTCTATCGCAGGAGTCGGTAACGGAAGTATAGCTCTCGTCTACCAGCTTTACTCCTATCCCTAACTCTTTGAGCTTGTAGGTTAAATATTCCGTTACCTTTCCGTGAGGTAACAGCTTGAACATCTGATTCACAAGGTCGGGTAGATTGTTCTTTTTATTCTTTGACTCTTGAACTTTCCCTATCACCACCGTCTTGACGTTGTTTAAAATCGCAAGCTTCGTTATGAGACTGCTTACTTTGTGTGCGTAGTCCCTCAAAAGATTCCTAACGCTTTTCCAGAGTTTATGGAGTTTCTTCTCTATCTGAATCGTCGGAAGTCCTTTATTTTTTAGGTTGGCAAGTCTTTTTTGAAGGTTAAATATCTTTTTGAGCTTTTTCCTGAGAAGTGTTTTTAATCCCCTACCGTCTATGATGTAGGAAACTGGATTCCCTTCTACCACGCAGGTCGCAAAGTTTGAAATCCCGTAGTCTATTGCTAATACTTTGTCTCCTTTGGTTTCAACTTCTGGAATTTCTTTCTCATACACTACCACCAGTTTAAAACTTACGTAACCGTAGGATTTATACGGAACTACTTGAACGTTAAGAACTTCAAGGTTTTCTAAGTCCTTATACCCTGTCTCTATCCACAAGTATTCAGGAGAAAATCCAAACTTTTTGAGTAGGTATTCTTTTAAGCTCTTTGATAGTGAGAGTCTTATCCTACTTCCTTCAACCTTGAATCCTGTTTTGTCCCATGTTACTACTCTGTGAGGTGTTTCGGGATTTACGTAACTTGGTGGTTTGACGGTTTCTATTCCTTTCTTTTTGAATTTTTCGGGATTTCCTAAAAAGTTGAAAAAGTTCTTCCATCCTCTTGATAGTTCGTCAAGGACTATCTGAGCAGAACGAGACTGTAGAGAACGTAGGTGTAAGGATGTATCCTTGAGTTTGTTGTATAGGTCTCTATAGTCTGGTTTTGCTAATCTGTTTCTTACGAGGTAGTTAGCTTGATTCCAGAGTCTTCCAGCGTGGTAGGTGAGGTATCCGAGTATTATCTGCTGTTCTATACTCAAGTGCTTTAGTTCAAAGACTATCGCTCTTTTTACTTTCATCCCACCACTCAAGGTAAGTTATCACTAATTCAAAGTCAACGCCCCTTCGGGGTGTCGGGCTGTATCCCCGCTTTGAGAAACGGGGTTTTAGCCCGTTGTTTTTCTATAAAAGTTTCAGCAAGTTGGAGAAGTTCCCTAACTTGTTTCCTATCTTCAATAACTCTGTCCCCGTAATCTGCTACTCTCCTTAACTGATACAGTTCGTAAGCAAGTTTGTCAACCTCTACTGAGAAAGCAAGTCCCCTGTCTCTACATAGTTTCAAAAAGGATTTTACCACTCCACCGTGTTTCCACCTTTTTCCGGGTGGGTCTCCAAGAAGAAACTGCATTGCGTTAAAGACTGAGTAGTAAGCGTTTGAGACAGTCGCATTTAAATATTCTCTCTCAAAAGAGAGAAAAGCAACAGTTAGTCGTTCCTTGCTCTTTTTCAAGAAAACCGAAACCATAGCACCCTCCACCCTGGGTGAGAATAACTTTCCTGTGAAAGCGGGGAAAACCCCCACCTATTCCCTATAACATCTTGCTCTGGTAGGGGTTTCCCACTCAACAAATAAGAACTCGCTTTCTACTGCATACCTTGCAGCAGAAAGGAGTTCTTCGGGGACACCAGAAAGGTCAACTACTGCTACGTCATCCTCTTCCCAGTATCCCCCTTCAGTAATGTACTTTTCTACTTCCTCTCTTTCTTCTCTGGACGGAATTTGAGAGACAGGTAACCTTCCGTCCAGAATCTTTATGAATGCTAGGGGTGTAAGAGCCGGGTATTTCTCTTTTACCAGCTCATACACCCCTTCCACGCTTTTAGCTCCGGAAACGTCAACTCCAAAGGTAGAGCTGACATTGGACTTCCACTCTTGGAAGTCCTTTACTTCCAGCAGTTCGAGAAATCCAAGCATCCCGCACCTCCCGAGTTAGTTTTTTCGTTTCAATTATAGCGTTTAGTTGCTAATCGGTTAACTATTAAGTATGCTGTTCTGCTATAATTAAGTAAATAAACTAACTCAGGGAGGTGTACAATGGAGAAAAAAGAATTTCTAAAGCAAGTATCCCCTGACATCCTTGAGGGAGACATTTATGATGACATCGCTGGAATCAGGGTCTGTATGTGTCCCAACTATGTAAAAACGACAGAGGGACTTGTTGAGACCCCTAATAAACTCATCGTTGTTGAACGTAAGGGAAAGTGCGTAGGATGTTTTACCGTATCAGAAAACTACCAACTTATTTTGCATCGGGAAGCACTAGAGTATGTAACAAAGAGACTAGATGCTGAGTCTATCCACTACGATGTCAAATTTGCAAAAGACACTGGTAGCAACGCACGAATACTGGTTGCTACCAGCCAACGAGTAGACGGAAAGAGAGTCAGTTTCCTGATTGAGAACAGCTACAACACCACATCTGCTCTCAAAATCTACTTCGTGCTGGTAGCCGGTAGCACCCTCTACCCAATCTCACTCCTGCTCCGTCGTGTCCACCTTGAGGGACACATGACGGAAGTGGAGTGGGAGTTAATAGTAGAAGAAATTCGCTATCTTCCCATTCTGCTGGAAAAGATGAAGTCCGTCAGGACCTCAATTGAGTTTATTAGTCGTATCAAAGATTTCAAAACCGTCTACCGTCGGAAAGATAAAGACGGTAAGACGGTTGAAGAAGTAGTAGAAGTCGGACAGCAGATATATCAAGAACTGCTGTCCGAACTGGGAGAGCACCCAACGGTCTATGACTTGTGGGTTGCTCTTGCAAAGAAGAACTACGAAAAGCGCAGAGGTCTCACTCTATTAGTGAGACGGAAAATTGAAAAGCAACTCCTGCGTCTGTTTGAAACTTACAGACGCAGGATAAAAGTAGGTGTCTCTCCTTCCTACATAGTCTGAGATAACGCAACGTCCCCCTGTGCCCTCCGGTGTAGTAGAGAGCAGGTTGAAGATACCTGCTCTCTTTCTTGGTAGTAGTCCCTGTTTATACGGTGGACTACCAAACGGGGAAGAGAATACACGCAAAATTCTGGGTAGTTTTCTACAAGTTGAGCTACCCGGAGTTCACTAACGTGGAAGAGTTTGAGTAAACTTTGGGAGACAGCGGGAGCGACTGCTCCCGCTTTTTTGTTTCTACTTCAGAATCTTCTCGGTTGCTTCTTTCAGTTCCTTACCCAGCTTGAATGCAGGAGAAAGCTTTGCGGGAATCTTGATTTTCTTCCCGGTTTGAGGATTCCTCCCCACCCTCGGAGACCTTTCCTTCATAAAGAACGTTCCGAATCCTCTAATTTCAACCTTGTCTCCGTTCTTGAGAGCTTCGGTAACCGACTCGACAAAAGCGTTGAGTGCAGCTTCTGCATCTTTCTTCCTGATGCCGGCTTTTTCTGCAACTGCCGAAACGAGTTCTGCTTTGGTCATCATCCACCTCCTTTATGGTGTTAATTTTTCCCACCTCTCTTTCATCGGATTGTATGCTTCAATTCTTAACGGAAGACACCTTCTTTGTTTCCCGTTCCCTGCAAACTGTTTAACAAGTCTGTATCGCCTCCCTTCTACTTGAAGTTCTCTGACTTCAAAGTAGTTGGAGCTGTACGTAACGGGAGCTTTCAGGAGAAGCTCCAGAAGTGTCTTCCTGTCCATTACACCACCTCAACGATTGTCATTTTTTCGCCGTCGTAATAGAGTTCTTCCCCTGCTTCCCTATCCTTCAGAGAAGCATAAAGAGGAGCTTTAGGGGAAAGAGTGTAGACGACTTTTCCGTCTACTTCGACTGTCTCAAACCCAGAAAAGCTTTCAGGAACTACCAGGAAGATTCTTTCCTTTCCGTCATCATCGACCGTTACCAAAGCTCCAACTTCTACCTTACTTTTCCTGGACAAGTCCATGCTCGAAAGAGATTCAATGTCGTCTCGAACTTTCATAAGTCTTACCTGAAGAGCTGTCCTGTTGTTTTCCACGAACAGCTTGTTCGCAACGTCTACCAGGTCTCCGTCTCCGTCAAAATCCGCTGTTATAATTTTTCTGAGGTTTCTTTCCGTTTCCTTGAGGGTTTCAAGGAGCTTCTCGTGCACCTTCTCCTTGAAACCCTCTTCCTTCCTGAAAAACTTGAAGTGAACCGCAGCTACTTCCAGACCCATTTTTTCCCTCCCTTGAGTTTGTCGTAAACAGCTTCCGTGAACGCATAAGAAACAATAAACGAAGCTCCCCATACCGTTAGAAAAAGAATTACCGGGAAGAGAAACACCACGAAAACAGTCGAAAGCAGAAAAGCGATTAAAACCTTCAGAACCGTTTCGGTATCAAACTTCACTTTCTACCTCTTTGACGAAGTTGAGAAGTTTTTTACCCAGACCGGTAAGCTCGTAATAAACTTCGTTTCCCAATCTCCTTCTTTTAACGACCCCTGCATACCAGAAAACTCTTAAATGCTGGGAGACCATAGGTTGTTTTTCTCCCAGCTTCTCCTTTAGCTCAGCAACCCTGAGCGGTTTTCTGGAAAGAATCTTCAGCATTTTTATTCTGGTTGGATTGGATAATGTTTTGAACACATCGGCAGTTTTCTCTTCCATCTCACACCTCTACAGCTACCTTACAGTCTCCGAATCCCAGGTCGACAGCAAACGGAAGCTCCGACATGGACAGAAGACCCAAGACATTCAGGAACTCTCCCCCATCTTTCGGAATGTAGAGCTTCTTGTTCGTTTCAAAGTCGTCGGGAGACAGGTAGTAAGAGAGTCCTCCGATAAAGACTATCTGGTCGTAGTCAACTCCGGCACGCTTCAGTTCTCCGACTATCCTGCTGAAAAACCTGTCAAGATAGCGAGAAACCGCTCTTTCTTTCTCAGGTTTTATATCCTCAACTTTAAGACCGGTATCAACTTTTTCTTTAAGAAAAACTTCCTTGAGAACTACTAAGTTAGTGGAAACTGTCGGGAAGCGATTCAGAAGCTCTTCACGGAAGAAGTCCTCTATGAGGTTTCTGATTCCGACTTCATCGGTAAACGTCTTGAAGAAAACTACCTGTAGCTCTGGAGAAACTACTGCTGTGTTGACGGTATTGAACCCTCCGTCAATAAGAAGCGTGTAGGAGCTATCGTCAACCTTCCTTTCGTCTATCAGGTGCTGAAGTCCAGCTATTCCCTGCGGATGAACGGAAACAGAGAATCCGTATCTATTGCAGTTGAAGGACAGCTTGTCAAGGAGATTATCAGCACCGGCTTCTTTTTTTTCTTTTTCTAAAACGTAAACATCAAGCGGTAAAGAAACTGCAACCTGATTTTCTTCCGTTTTTGCTTTCTTCTTGGAAGCTAATAGAAAGAGGGGATAGTAACGGACAAGCTCTTCTACATCTCTAATGTACCTGCACGCTCTCTTGTGGGTAAGAGCGTTTTCTCCGACTACCCACTTTTCTCCATCAAAATCGAAAGCGTTTCTTCTTTCGTGTATTTGAGCTTCCCTGAAAACCGTCGGAAACCTAAAGACCATATCCGTCCTCCCTGAGCGTTTTTTCAAGAGTCTTTTTAACCTGCTGTAAGCAACGCAGGAACTCCCTCTTGAACGATTCAACTTCTTCCTCCCTGATAACCGCTTCTGCTACGACACCGCTGGAATTAAGAATGTCCCCGAAACGAACAAGAGACGCATAGTAAGAAGGAGGTTTCGGAGTCGGTTTCTTCTTGGTAGGGGTAAACTTCAGCTTGATAAAGCTCTTCCTGACGACCACTTCCACGAGCAGGTTCACGACAGTCTCCTAAAGCGTGATTTTTTTTCTCGGAGATTCCTGCGGTTGAGGTTGGGACGCAGGTTGAGACGCAGACTCCCCGCCGGCAATAAACTCCATCAGTCCACCGTATCCGAGTCTCTTTTCTGCATCTTCCCATACTTTCAGCAGAGCTTCTAAAGCTTCTGTAAACGTCCTGAATCGATACTTTTCCCTGAGCTTCTTCAGCTTCTCTTTCATTTCGTCGGTCGTGTAAACAGTCGTGTATCCCATTGCTGACCTCCTAACAGCTGTTCTATAACAGAATAATAGCACTTTGATATTACTCTGTCAACTGTTTTATACCTAACTGCTGTTATAACAGAAGCTGTAAGCAAACAGAGAGCTGTTAGCAGGACGACTGTTGCTTCGCTCCAATGTCTGTTTCTGTAGAGTGTCCACAACTTGAATCTGGGGTAGTAAGAAAGCTTCAGCGGGATTCCGGTCGGAGACATAGCATCACACAGGTCGTGAAACAGAATTCCCGCAGAGAAAGAAAGCAGGTAGGGAGCAGAGCTTTCCCCTATCAGGTAGAAAGCTCCGGTAAGCAGTAACAGGAAGATGGGAACGAGAAGAGAGTGGGTTATTCCTCTGTGGGAGTACCACTTCGTCTTGTAGCTTGAGAAGTCGTTCCAGAAAACGTCAATGTCGGGGAAAGCGTTTCCCAGGTAGAAGAAGAGAGAGTAGAGAGGGTTAGCGGTCAAGGACAGAACCAGCAAGCTTCCTGAGACTCCAAGGAGCTGGTGGGAAAGTTTGGTCAAATTTCCTCCGGTTCGTGAAACTTAAAAGACTGAAACCGGTCAGCAGGATAAGAAAGGTCAGAACATTTCTCTGCTATCAAGACAGGGATATCGAATTCTGTCTTAACAGCTTCGGCTACCTTCGGGGGAACTATAGATGCGTCTACTTTAACTATCGGAAACGGTATTTCTTTCAGGAGCAGGAAGTTTGCACTTCCGTTTCCGAAATCGTCCAGAGCGAAGCTGATTCCGTTTTCTATCAAGTAGGAAATGTAGTGTCTGTAGAAGAAAACCCCATCTTCAATTATCTCTACTACGACCCTCTTTTTCCGCAACAGCAAAGATACCGACTCCCAGTCTATGAGCGGCAGGGTTGAAGGAAAGATGTTTACGTGTACGGGAACGGAAAAGGAAATATCTCCGTTTCCTATTTTCTTCAGTAGTTTCGTAAACAAGTAAAGGTCGGTCTTCTCGTTTACGGGGTAGTTTCTCGTCAGTATTTCTACTGCGGTCAGGTTTCCGTTCTTGTCGAAAATCTTCTGACAGTAGAACTTCGGGGACATCAAATCCTCACGAGTTCTACCTTTCCCGTTTCTTTTGACTTATACATTCCGGAATCAGCTCTGGAGAGTGCGGAGTAGATGTCGTCTTTTGCGATAATCGGGGTCAGTCCGCAAGCAAACGAAATCTTCTTTTCCTTGTAGACGGGAGCTTCCAAAAGTGCTTCTTCAAGTTCATTCTTGAAAGTTGGAATGAGCTTCTGCGAAATTATTACGAACTCGTCCCCTCCATAACGGGAAACAAAGTCTTTGGAGAACTTCTTTTGTAGGAAGTCTGCGAAGCATTTCAAGAACCTGTCTCCCTCAACGTGTCCGTAAACGTCGTTGACGCTTTTGAAGTCGTTGAGGTCAATAAAAGCTAAGCAGTAAAATTCCTCCAGAACTTTTTTGCGAACTTCTTTCTCAAAGTAATACTTGAGTGCTCTCCTGTTCCACAGTCCGGTTAAGTCGTCCTTCAAGAACTGTTCGTTGAGAAAGTCAATCTGCTTCCGGAGAGCTTCTATCTTGTCGATGTGGGTTCTTGCTCTGTCTGCTACGGGAACGGGTAGGGATACCACTTCCCGTAGTATTTCTTTCGTTTCCTCAAGAAGAACGAGAATCTCTGAACCGTTTCCTACAGCTTTGCAGAAGTAGCTTCTGTAGACTTCCGGATACGGAACTTCCCCGTCCCTAAGAGCTTTCAGGAAAGCTTCAAGACACTTCAAAAGTTTTTTTCTTTCTGCTTGAAAGTCCATCAAGCACCCCGTAACATTAAACTGCTGCGAACAGCGGAAGTATTGCTTTTTCAATCCTCTTTTTTGCTAACCTGCAGTAGTCGGGATTTACTTCAATTCCTATCCACTTTCTGTTGAGCTTTTCGGCCACCACAAGCGTAGTCCCTGTTCCGGAAAAGATGTCGAGAACCGTTCCGTTGGTCGGACATCCTGCTTCTATGCACCTTTTCGGAAGCTCTTCGGGAAAAACAGCATAGTGGTCGACATCTTCTACCCCGAACTTTTTTGCAGAAAACTGAGCTGTGGAGAATCTCCAGACATCTCTCATATTCCTACCCTTGAGGGGATTAAACGGAGCTTCAGCACCAGCTGAGGATTTAAAGTCTTTAAGCTTCTCATACATTCCCCTTAACGGATTCCACCGTCCGTCAAGTTGTGCGTGCTTGTGGGTGCTTGAGTAAGCTCTCTGAAGTCTTTTTATGCTGCTTTCTTTTACGGGTTCAAGCAGCTGATTGAAATGATACTTTTCTGACTTGACGAAGAAGTAAACATATTCGTAGCTCTTCGTGAACCTGTCTTTCACGCTTTCCGGAATGGGGTTGGTCTTTTCCCAGATGATTTTGTTTCTCAGCTTCCAACCTCTTTCTACCATTGCAACAGCAAAGCGTTCGGGAATTAAAAGCAGAGACTTGTTGTAGCTGGTATTCCTCAAGGAGAAACTTCTATCTTCGACTCCGGTCGGACTGTACGTCTCCTTGCTTTTCTCGTATTTCTTACCGTTTCTCGAAGTCCCCATTCCGCTGCCGCCGTAGGTGTCTGCTATGTTTACCCACAAAGTTCCCGTAGGTTTCAAAACTCTCCGAACTTCGTCGAAAATCAACAATAGATGCTCTATGTAGAGGTTGAAGTCAGGTTCAAGTCCGAGCTGTCCTTTCCAGTCTCCGAAATCAACGACGGACTTCTGTCCGTAATCTCTCAACGACCAGTAAGGTGGAGACGTAACAACACAATCAACCGATTCGTCCAGAAACTGTTTCAGTATTTCCAGACAGTTTCCGCAGTAGAGAATTCCGTTTTTTGTTTCGAAAAAGCGACTGTTTTCGGGAAACTCGGACTTTTGCATTTAAATTCCCCACTTTTCAAGTTCTTTGTCTGTTACTCCCAAGTCCACGCCGGACAGGAATATCACTTCAAGCTTCCGGTTTGCAGGGACTAAAACAACCGGATAGATTTTTGAGAGTCTCTTTTCGTAAAACTTCGTAAACTTGTCCCAGCTCTTCGAAAGAGAAGAAAAGAGAGCATACTTAGCAGGTTTCGTTATTCTTTCGTATGTATACCCGTCTTTCGTCGTCGTAGTTTCCGTGTAGCTTTTAGCAAGACCCGACCAGAAGGAAGAAAGCGTGTTTACTGCTGTAAACTTTGCTATCTGCTCTCCCGAAATGTCCTGCTTCTTACCCGTAAGTCCCTCAAGTCCGGTCTCCTTATCAACCACGTAAGCGTTAACTTTCTTCTCAATTACCTTTCCGTTTCCTAAAACGCAGACAAGCTTCGTGAGCTGAACTTCTGCTCTTGCATACTCCTTACCACCTATGAAGTTCCAGTCTCCCTGAGCTTTACCTACCATGTAGCAGTCGTCAAGCGGGACGGAAAACCCGTTAGCTGTATAAGCATCTCCCTCAAGCTTTATCAGAACTGGCGGTAGAGGGAGAACTCCCCTCTCTACCGGAGCAGGTATGACGTGCATCGTTTTACCTGCTACTATGCTCCCTGTAGGGATATACACTCGGCGGAGAACAGTCTTTTTTTTTACGACAGGTTTTTTGGGTTGCTGAACGCTTACTGCTAAAGTAACCTGTGGGGATTGTCTCTCCCTGTTAAGTTCTTCTATATACTGTTTCAAAAGCTGTTTTTGAAGCTGAAACTCCCTCTTCTGCTGTGCAAGGAGTTCTTTTTTTTCAAATTCAGAAAGCTTTTCTCCCGGTCTTATCTTTCCTGTAACCGGTTTTTCTTCTCTATCGACTCGGTTTTCCTGCTTTTTCTGCTGCTGTTTTTGCTGCTGCTGAACGGCAAGGGTAAGCTGCTGTATCTGTTTCGCAAGCTGATTAACTATTTCCTGCGTCTGCTTCTGATTTTCGGAAACTATCTTCTTTACTACTGCATCAACGTCAACGTTTCCGCTGGTAGTAGGTGTCTTGTGGAAAAAGAAGTAAGCACCGACTCCGACAACCGTTAGTGCTGTCAATCCTAAAGCTATCTTGTTAATATCCTTTTTCTCTAAAGAGAGTTTCTTTTCTTCTTCCGCTTCGAAAAGCTCCTTGACAGCTTTGTTCTTAACCGGTTTTTCTTCTTTTTTACTATTCGTTTTCGTTGCATCAATCTCCATCTTTCACCCCCAGATTCGTTATTGCTTCCGGGAAAGCTCCGCAGGGAAGCAGGTAAAGGTTGCTCCTCGTGTCGGGAACGGGTTTGAAGCTTTCAGCTCCCAGCAGGAGTCTCTTTCCTTTCCACCTGTAAACCACTACAAGCGGAGACAGTAATACAGCTTCCTCAACGGGTAGGTAGTTTCCGATACCGACAAAGGAAGCTTTTTCTGCTCTCTTTAACCATTCCCGCAGGAAGTCGGCTTTTTCCGTGAGCATTGGAACGCTACCGAAAAAACCCTCTATTCTCCTTTCCCACTTTTCCAAGCTTCCCCTGGTCAGGAAAAAAGGGAGCGGAAAGTGACGGTAGGATAGGACCTCTCTACTTCCGTCAATGAAGACTTCCTGAATAATGCAGTCACTTCGTTCACAAAAAGCACCTACGAACTTGTTGTTAACCAAGAACTTCTTTGACAGATGAAACATTTCCGCCACCACTTTTCAATTTTCCCGTCCTGCTATAATTTTAGCACAGAACTGCTGTTTTGCTATTAAAACAACGAGGAGGAGCTATGGAAACGGGAGAAATCCGACACAAAGACTTAATTCTGCCGATTAGGAAAGATTCCTACGGAAAAGCTTACGTGAAGCTGTTTTCAACGTTTCCCGAAGAATTTATCAGCGTGGAATACGGTGCACCCGTCCTGTTTTTGGGAGCTTTCGGAGTCAAGTTCGTGGGTGTAAACTATCCGATAGAGGACCTTGCGGAAGACCTTTCCGAACTTTCCGGAAAGGAAATAGAAATATTCATCAGATTTAAGTCCCTAAAACTGAGACGGGGACTGAAAGAAGTTTCATTGTTCGATATTGTCCCTGAAGGAAGAAGCGGAATCAGCGTTGAAACAAACATTCTGTTTCCGTTAAATGCGTCGGGATTTGGAGATGTAGCAGGAACTCTTGCGGAAGGGTCTATATCTCTTCCCGAAGGAAAAATAATTTTTGATTTTGACATTCCCGTTAGGGAAGGAAATGTTACTTTTAGTTACGGAATAAGCAAGTTTCAGGTAAGGGAAGTTGACAGCAAGGAAAGTTTTAACCTGCTTGCGGTATTTTAAAAAACCGACTGGGAGGTAAGAAATGAAGACTCAGGGACTGCCGAAAGTATTTGAGAATCTCGAAACTTACGAATTCGCAACCCACAAGAACGGAACTCAGATTGCGTTAGGTGTAGATAAGGAAGCAGGAGAGGTTTATCTTTTTTGCAGAGGTAAGCACGAGAAAAAGTACGAAATGTCCATTAAAGGACAGAACTTTGAAGCCGAACCGTTTGAGGGAGTAGTAAAGCTCTCCTCCGTAGCTTTTGGGGAGCTTTACATGAGCGTTATGGGACTTAAAAAGCAAACGAGGGACCTGGGAACAGACCCTTCCGTAACCGTTAGGGGAAGCTACAAGGACGATACCCATACTCCTCACCTTATTTTCTCAGACTACAGGAACAAGAGGAGAACGATAGTAGGGTTCTTTCCACCAAGGAACGCTTTCGTAAAAGCAGTATTTGAAACCACGAAAGAGTCCCTTCCTGTTATCAGATTCCCCCATGTTGAAGACGGAGACAGACAGGTAACGCTTATAGTTGAGTATGACAAAAGGAACAAGCAAGTAAGACTGTCACACGACAGCGGGGAAGTTATTATCAGCGACAAACAGATTCCTTTCGTAAAGTTTCTTCTCGAACACATAATCGTTCACGGCGTACCCATACCGAGAAGTTTTGACCTGCGGGGATTCAGAATTCTGCCGGACGGAACTATATATGTAGCCGGACGGTTTTTCGGAAATACCAAAGTCAAGGTATTCCTAAACGGAAAAGAGGTAGAGCTTCCTGCTCTACCTCTAAAGCTTATTAGGGTTCTTTAGGGGGAGTATTCCCCCTACTTCTACTTAGCTGAGACAAACTTTTCTGCTTTTTCTTCCGATTTCTTAATATACTCCGGGTGTTTCTCGAGAAGCATCCGGTGAAGGTTGGGGAAAAGTACCTCATCACTCTGTTCCTCGTCTATCCCCAGCAGTTTTGCGGCTTTTCTGGTTATCCAGCGCAATCGGACGTTAACGGAGTAAAACATAGTTCGGTCTCTTCTTAGGAGTTTTAGAGCAGTAGGGTTTTCTTTATTTGGGTAAGGGACGAGCGGTGTGTTTTCCATCAACCAGTTGAGGTAGTCCTTTACAAGTTCGTCCATTTCTTTATTAACTGCTTGTTCTTCGAGAATGTATCCGAACTTCAACCACTCCAAGACATTTTTCGCAAACTGTTTCTGGAATTCGGACTCTACCCCTCTGTTAACGAGGGGGGTATCCATTAACTTATAGTAAAGGAATGCAAGAAACATTCTGTTGATTTCTCTTCCTTTTCTGAAGTCAATGTTGAAACTGAGAAACCTATTGACGAAAGAGGTATCTCGACGAATCCACGAACTTACTCTCATAGGAATGTCCCTGTCTATGTAAAATTCACGAACAATGTGCCGCTTCGAGTCTGCATACTGCTCGTCACCCAAGAGCTTGTCTATGAAAAACCTGGAGAAGTTAGCATACAAGACTGCAACCATGTTGTTACTGAACCCCCACCCCAATATCCCCGGAAGCTCAACGAAGGAAGTTTCATACCAATTTTCAACGTTCTTCCGGGTTTCTTCCCCGTAAACCTCCCCAATTTTTTGAAAAATTTCCTCTTTTCGTTCCTCCAAAAGCTCCTTATACCTGTTCGGGACTTGATACAAGCTTCCTTTTACTTTTGCAATGTTTACTATGTAGTCCTCAACGGGTTCCTTTAGCATTCTTTGAGACATAGTAACCTCCTTTAGTGAGTTTTTTGACATTTCTTGAGATAAATATACAAGACTTGCTATTATCTTTCAAGCTACACTTTAGTTGACAGGTGCATCTGCTGTCAAAGTTGCAATTGTAGCTAACAGGTAGTTGACTTCTACATTAATTGCTGTTATTCTATAAGCAAATGTTGCAGTAAAACAGTAAGAAACAAGGAGGTAGAGCTATGGAGCTAATTTGGTTCTACAGGGAACGGTGGGGTGAAGATTTCCTAACAGTTCCCAAGCTTCCTCGTAACAAAGTAGAGGAAGTTCTTGCTAAGTTCGAGCAAGAAATAAAAATGGAGTCTACTGCTTGGGGGGAAATAGAATTCCTCTACGACGGAAACCGAATCTATCCCTGGACGGAAGAAGAAGAGATTAAAAAGAACCTATCCTGCTCAACTTTTTGATACTATTCGGAATACAGAAACTGGACGCAACTGGACGCAGGTTTGCGTCCAGTTTTTAGCTGAAATCAGCCGAAATTAACCGAAATGAACTATAGGTGTCAAAGACTCCAAGAGATTGTGGGACAAGGAAAATCTTTAGGAGAGGAGTGGCGCGCCCGGCGGGATTCGAACCCGCGACACCAGGATCCGGAGTTGGGAACTTTATTCAATTCCTGCTTAATTCTACAACCATACTGGTCGCAAATTGGACGCAAGCAATCTGGTGTTAAACTAATTGAAGGAATTGTGAGAAAAGGAAAAACGCAGGATGCTTTTCCCTACAACTTCCTAACAGCTTCCTTTAAGTGAACTGGAGAAAGGTGAGCGTAGATTTCCGTCGTCCTGTAGTCGGTGTGACCCAAAAGCTCCTGAACCGTCTTCAAGTCAACTCCTCTCATGACCAGCAAAGACGCAAAGGTATGTCTCAGGTCGTGCAGTCTGAGGTGGGGAAATCCCGCTTTTTCGAGTATCTGCTTCATTCCCCTGCTCAGTCTAAAGTAAGAACGGGGACAGACTTTTGTTCCCTTACCGTATCTCTCTTTCAGCATCGGCAGAAGCTTCGGATGAATGGGAATTACCCTTGTCTTGTAGTTTTTGGACTGCTTAACTACGATTACCTCTCTTTTTAAGTCCACGTCCTCCCACTTCAGGGAAGCTACTTCTCCCTTTCTCATTCCGGTATAAACGAAGAGTCTGAAGATAAACAACCAATCGGGGTCGTCTATCGTTTCTTCTACCTTCTCTATATCTTCGGGAAGCAGGAAAGCGGGAGGACGTTCTTGAACTTTTAAAGCTTTGTATCCTGCAAAGGGATTTCTCTCCAGATACTCCCACTCTACTGCTTTAGAGAGAATAGACTTGAGCGTCCTGATGTGTATGTTTACCGTAGTTTTAGCGTATCCCTGGTTTATCAGGAAAGAAACATACCTGTCCAAGTGTCTGCGGGTAAGGAGAGAAAGCTTCATATCCCCGATGTATTCCAAGAATCTTCTCGTAACTTCCTCTGCTTTTAGATAGGTTCTTTCGGCTCTTGCTTTTTCGCACCAGGAAAGATACTCTTCGAAGAACTGAGACAGCTTTATCTTGTCGCTTTTATTCTTTACGTGAACTTCAACATTTCTCCTTAAATATTCCCTCTGGAGCTTCTTGAAGAGTCTGTAAGCTTCATCCCTGTTCTTAGTCCGCAAGCTCCTGCGAACGTTTCTCTCAAACTCTACATACCAAACACCGTTTTCCCTCTTGAACAAACGCATACGGGGATTATAACACCAGTAACGGAAACAGCAAATGTCAAGGTAGTGACTCTAATATCTCTTCAACCTTTTTATCTTCGTCAGTTTTGGATTCCAAAAACCTGTCTATGCTGTACCTGTCCCACAGTAGTTTTCTCCCCACCTTGTTAGCAGTTATTTTTTCTTCCTTCAGAAGCTTGTAAAGAGTATTACGGGAAAGGGACGTGTACCAGCAGGCTTCTTTCGTGCTCAACCAGCGCTTTTCTACTTCCATCGTTTCCTACGCTGTAAGCATTTCTTTTTGCAGTTCCAGGAGGAATGTTTCGAGGTTTTCTCTCTTGACGTTATCTATCAGTTCTTCGGAGTCTCCGTTAAAGTCGTAGACGGAAAAGCTCCTCTCTCCTACAACGAGTAGGGTTCTGTATTCCCTTGAGAGAAACCTGTATCCGATTCTTTCGTTGTACGTAAGAATGTCCTTCCTGTAGAGAAACTCCCTGCCGGACTTGTATTCGATTAAGTAGATAAAGTCCTCTCCGTTCCTTTCGACCAGAGCTACATCAATATCAAAGAGGTAAGCATCTCTTTTTGCTTGCGTGTGCAGGAACGAATAGAGTCTCTTCGCCGAAAAGGGGTTGTAAGTAGGGGGAAAGTAAGTCAACATTCTGCCGGCAATGCAGATGCTCTTCTTAAAGTGCTCTTTCAGGAATTCACGGTCGAAGTCCTCATTTATGGTCTCTATCAGGAATTCTCTGTCTACTACGGTTCTTAAAATTTCTCCTTTCCTGTTTTTAACCCCAAAGATGAACTGGTTCTCCGACAGAGGTATCAGCTCGTAGACGGGAGCTATCCTGGTTAACCTACAGGAAAAAACGAAGTCGGCAGGACGTCCGGACGGAATGTAAACAAAAGCTGCTATTCTGTCCCCACCATCTTTCCTGACTTCCGTCCAAAGAGACTCTACCCTAAACGTCCTGAATATCGACAGAAACGAAAGTTCGCTTGGACTGAGCTTGTAGCTCCTCAACTCCGTCTCCCTATTCCTATCTGATACAATTATAGCAAACTAACAGCAAGTAGATGCTGTATTACTACACGGCAGGAGTGGTATGATGCTGAAGCTCGCAGCTGCTTTCCTGCTTGTCCCCGTGCTGGCACTCGCCAACCCGTTCGAAGACGTAAGCAGGGAAACGGGAATCCCGCAGGAACACCTCATAGCGGTAGCAAAAACAGAGTCGGGACTGCACCCTTACTCGTTTGCGGTTTGGAGCAGAAAGAGAGACAGTCTCCTTGCAGCTTACTGCAGGAAAGAACGAAAAATAAAAAGCAGGTTCGGAAAGTATCTGTATAACGGATGCTACTTTAAAAGGAAAAAGGATGCAGAAGCTTTTCTTACTTACCTGCTCTCCTCTCCCGCAGTTTCAAACTTCTCAATAGGGTTGATGCAGATAAACTCGAAGTGGATAGAAACTCTGGACATCTCTCCCTACCAGCTTCTCGACGTGAAAACGAACATCCTGCTGGGAGCTTTAATTCTCAAGTTCTACTACGAAAAGGAAGGAGACTGGATTAAAGCTCTTTCCCGCTATTACGGAAAACAGAAAGGAGTCGCTTGGAAGTATGTAAAAAAAGTTGCAGATAACTTTCAGCTTGCAGACAGGTAACAGGAGACAAGCATACAGCTGACAGTTGACAATCAGCAACAGGGAAAATATATCTTAAAGTATAAACTAACTTGAGAGGAAGTTATTTTTTGAATCCAACTAAGGGAGGAAAGCGAGATGGGGTTCAGGACGGAAGCAAAAGCTCTCACGAGCGGAATCAAAAATAGCAAGAGGGAATTAATAAATTTAATAAAGTTCTACGTCTACTTTAACATAGCTTTCATAATTCTTTTCGTGACTGCTTCCCAAGTGTTCTCGGAGCTTCAAAACTTCTACCTGGCTGCTGGAGTAATCGGAAATGCAGGATTAGCATTTTTCGGATACAAGTTTTTCTCTTCGTTTTACAGGAACTACAAAAAGACAAAGGAAAGAGAGCTAAAGAAGATAGAAAAAGAAAAAAGAAAGAAAATAAAGAAACAGTTCAGAGGACAGGAAAGCGGGAAACGGGAAAGGAGAGAACCTAAGCTCAATCCCAAGTATGCAGACATTGCAAAGCAAATATTAGAAGACAGCTTTACACCACCACCCAACATCAAGAAAATAGACCCCGACAAGGACCCGAACAGGAAGACCAGAACCCACAAGTTCTACATTGAAAATGAATACGTTGACCCTCTAAAGAGAGAGCTTGACAAGATAGTCGGACAGGAGCTTGCGAAGAAGCTCCTGCTTTCAATCATTCCGAAGCTTGCAGAGGAAAGACTCCTTTCGAGCAAGCACCACAAGCCGGTTTCTTTCCTGCTCGTGGGTAAGACCGGGGTCGGTAAGACGGAGACAGCTAAGAGGGTAGCAGAAGCTCTCAAGGGAGTCGGATACAGGTTCTTCAGAATAGACGCTAATCAGCTCAGGACTCCTGAGTCGGTTCAGTCCCTCTTCGGTTCCCCGAGGGGATATGTAGGTTCTGATACAGTTCCCCTCTTCATTCAAGAAGCTGTGAGGAGCAGAGGAAAGATGGTGATTCTCATAGACGAAATAGAAAAAGCTCATCCCGACTTCATACAAGCTTTCATGACGCTTCTCGACGAGGGGGAAGTAACCTTCACAACTACCGGAGAGAGGATAAAGCTCCAGGACAGCTTCATCTTCATCACCAGCAACCTGAAAGCCGACGAGATAGCAGAAGCGGTAGCAGGAGAGGTTAGCGACGTCAATAAACTTCTAATCGCTAAAGAGATGCTCAAGGACTGCATGCTTCCTGAAGTGTTGGGTAGAGTCAACTACGTGGTTCCGTTTGAAGACCTGACTGTTGACCAGTATGTTGAAATAATCCGCAGGAAGCTGGAAGAAGTCGGTCTTCCTGCGGACTACTCTACTGCTGTTAAGCTCTACAATTACTTCCAGCAGACGGGAGTCCTGAACAGAGGTGTCAGAGAGGTAGTAAAAACTGTTGAAACTCTTTCTCTCTTTAGGGACGACTTTGAGAGGATTGTTGTGCAAGAGCAAGGATAGCTTTCCACAAGTCCTTGTGCTCTGCTACCGCTCTGTCCCTCTTTATCTTATCCTCGTCTCTCGTGGTAGCTATCCAGTAGAAAAAGTCCGGCAGGAAGAGTCTTGCAAGTCCCTTGCCGATACGCTTGGACGGAGAATAGACGAAGACCGGAGAGTAAACGTAGTTCACGTCTTCCGGTTTCTGGAGCCTCAGTATTTCTTCCAGAGCATCTTCTTCAAGGTTGAAGTTGTCTATGAGAGCTTGCTTGTTGTCTATGAACTTGAAGTAGCGAATCATAGTTTGAGATATGAGCATCGGAGTAAAGTCGGACGGAAACTGAGACGCAAAGTCAATAGCTATCCCTTTTTTCCTGAACGTTCTCAAAGCAGAATCCAGGAAGTCGGATAGATACTCGTTCTTGAAGACGGACCAACCCTCGTCTATGACGACTCTCCTGCTTTTCCCCCTCATTCTGGGGTGGGAGTAAAGCTCCAGGATAAACCTCAAGATGGACAGCAGAACGGGATTGAGAAGCTCCTTAGAAAGCGTCCGGAGTTCAAAGTAGAGGTTCTCGCAGCTGCTATCGAAGTCGCTTTCCCGGTCGAAAAAGCTTCCGTAAGCTCCCTCTTTCGTAAACGGAAAGAGTCTCTGAGCTACTTTCTCTCCCAGTTCCCCCATCTTCAGAGCTTGATTGTAAAAGTCGGAAAGGACAACCTCTCTCTTACCGTCGTGGTTGTCGTAGACGGTAGCTGTAAGCTGCTGCAGGAACGAAGAGTATTCGACGGGGAGTCTGTTTTCTTCGCTGGCGCACATAGCTTTAAGGACGGAAACGATAAATGACTGTTTTTCTTTATCTTTCTCTACTCCTACCTCTACTTCGCTCCACTTCCTTTCAAATATCTTGTGGGAGAGATATTCGGAAACTCCGAACTCCTCAAAGAGAGAAGAGAGTTTTTTTCTGTTTACTTTAACTCTCTTTTCTCCCTCCACCAAAAACTGATAGAGGACCTCTTCAAGTTCAACGAGTTCCGGTTCTGAAAACGTTCTGTAATCTATTCCGAGAGCTTTCAGGAAGCTGTAACCGGAAACCTTATCAAGCGTCTTTCCGAACGGATTAACGGAAAACGGTCTGTCGAGAGAAATCGGAATGTATCCTCTCTCTCCTTCTACGAGCTGCAGGAATGTCTTGTAAGAGCCGGTGTCTTTTTCTATGTATTCGATGAACACGGTGCAGTCTTCAAACGAAGCAGACCAAGTAATATCAACGGACTTTCCGCTTCCCGTTCCGCCGAGAGTCAGCTTGTGGACGGTAGGGTGGTGGGGTGAGATGTAAACGGGTTCAAAGCTGGGATTAACGTAAACCGCTCCCACCTTATCTTCCCTGCCGGTAAAGTGCTTCAGAACGGGAAAGTAGTAGGAGAAGTTAGTAAGAGTCATTCTTCTGATTAACTTTCTTACCTTCAAGTCCGGCTTCTTGAATCCGAAGTTAGCAGCAAAAACAGTAAGTCCGGTATCTTCCTGTTCGAAGTAGAGCTTGCTTGCGTTTGAAATCACTTTTTTCAATTCTTCACACTTCTTGTAAACCGTTTCGTCTCCGAAAACAACCAAGCAGGACGAATAGTAGTAGAGAAGCTCCTTTTCAAGGAGTATGTCGTTAAGAACAGCTTGCATCTGTGCTGCTACTTCTTCTGCGTAGTCAGCCTGCAGGTCCTTGTAGCGGTCTCTGATTCTCGTTATTTCCGTTTCATACTCCGCAGGAAGAGGTCTGTAGAAGTTGAGCACGTAGAGAAAGTCGGTCGGCAGATTAATCAGAACGTGAGCTATTCCGAACTGGATGTTTTCCATCGGTGCTCTGTGTTCAAAGAGAACGTCAGCAAACTTGTTGTTCTCTTTTCCGACTATCTTGAATCCGGACTTGTATTTCTTCAGGGGGTAGAACAGGGGTTCTTCTTTCACTCCTCCGAAAAAGTATGCAAGGTCTGCGAACAGTTCCTCTTTAGCTTCCTTGACGCTTCCAAAACAGCTTCTCAAGGACGACAGAACGCTTTCTTCTTTTTCGTCAAAACAGAGGTAAAAAGAGAGCTTCCTAAACGTTATCTTCTTTTGAAGCTCCTTAACAGCAAACTGAGCGATTTCTTCTTTTCGCTTGTTGCGGAGCTTGGGAAGAGGAATTTCGGTAGGAACAGAAGTAATAATCAGCTGATAATCCTGAACAGGAAGAGACTTTAGGAAGTTGTTAATTTCTTCAAAAGCTCTGTTAATGTCACAGTCGTCGTAGTAGTAGGGGATGAACTTGTATGCAAGCTTTTTCGTAAACTTCAGCTTCGGCTGCTTATCAAGTATGCGATTGTAGGTAGAAACTAACATAACACTTTTTACTTAGCGTATTTACCGTGATGTCCGTTTCCGTATTTACCATGAGGGGGCTGGTCGTAGTCATATCCACCATCTCCCCACCAGTAGTTATTACCCTCTTTCCCCTCAAGAATGTCCTTTTCGCTTCTAATTCCGTAAACTCTTACATCTCCAAGAAATACGCTTCGTCCATTAATAGCGGGGGAAGCAAGGTCAACCACCTGTTTCTGTATGGATATAATGCCGTCATCCTTCCAGGAATTCCAGCTCCCACAACCATACTTGCCGTAATTGGAGCAACTCCTTCTTTGCTTTGTTATTACCTTTGTGTATTCTCCAGTTACTACGTTCAGGTAGTCGTTTTCTACTCTTCTTTCCTGTGTGTCGCAACCATACTTACCACTATGAGTGCAGGTTATTCCCCCAATAGGTTTAGTGTAACTACCGTCAAACGCTATAACATTTCCTCTAATGTATTTCCTGTCTCCACTTATTACAGGAACAGAGTCTCCCCTATAAGTAACAACGAAAGGACGTCCATTGATGTAAATTCGGAGCTTTGTCCCTTCTGGAACAGCTACTCCCTGAATGTTAGCTTGAGTGGACTTAACAAGCACGGTAGAGTTTCTTACGATAGCGTTAGGAGTAGCAATAGAACGGAGTCTGCTCGCTTGAGAGTATTTTCCTGTATCAGCTTTTCTGACCGTTTTACCGAGTGCAGAGTTTTCGTTCTGATACATATCTTGATATGTCTGGTCTGTCTTCTGCTTATATTGGTCAATGTCTGGTGGAACTATGTATGTTGCTCCTTGTGCTATTGCACTCGCTCCTACTGTTCCCATAAATCCAGCTACAGTTAATCTTATAGCTTTTTTCTTCATAGCACACCCCTTCTGATTAGGTCTTCCCTAAAATTATAACAGCAGAAAAACAGTTTTCAACTATTTAACTGCTGGAGTTCCCCCGAACATACTCATCAGCTTCGGAAAGACTCCGAATATAGGTAGCATACTGAATACCATTACCAGAAAGAGCATTCCGTTGGGAATAGCTGGAACAAACTCCTTGAACTCCACTATCTTATTCTTAAACTGCTCTTTCAGGTTTTCATACAAGTATCCCCAAGCTCCTATCTCATCTCCCCTCTCAAGCATAGAGATAAAGGATACAGCTAAGGTGGACGGTATAAGCTCTAAGAAAGGGACTATAGCTTCCTTTATACTGCTTGTTAGGGAAAGGTCTGCTACTTCAGAAAACACTTCTTTAAATCTTTTTTCTTTCTCTGTTACAGAGAGTAAGCTAAACACTTGATTATAGGAAAATTTCTGCTGAATAAGGTTTTTTACCAGCAGAGAAGTTAAAGCAAGCTTCAGCTCCCTCATCCCGCTTTTATCAAGCTTTGACATTATTATTCTGTAGCTCATAAACACGCTGAAAGCTCCTATGAGCATACCTATAAGTCCGGTATGCTCATAAGCTAACCTGTAAACAGGGAGGATAGCTTGAAGAAAAGCAGAAAGCTGTATCCCCATTGCGTCAACTACCTGATACATTTGACTCATCATAAAAGCTCCCACAAGTCCCATTATGAAAACTGAGACCAATGGAGCTTTTATCATACTCTTTATTTCCCTCTCTGTTTTTGTCTTTAATCTCTTTCCTTCTATCAGTCCGTTTATGAAGTCAATTGAGAGGTTTTTTTCTACGCTTTTAAGTAGCTGGTAGGTCTCTTCAGTCAACAGTCCAGCTTGGTAGAAGCTGTCTGGTATGCTTGCAGTCTGGAGCAAGTAGTCCTTAGCAAGGAGCAGAAGCTCAGACAGCTTGTGGTCTCCGAACCTTGCATAGAGTTCACTTGCTCTCTCAAGAACTACTGCTCCACCACCAGACAGGAGTATGGTCTTTATAAGCTCAAGAGCCGTTTCTTCATACTTTTCAGCTTCCACTTTATTTAAAAGAGACATTACCTGCTCTATCATAGCTACTACTCCAGCTTGCTTATTGCGTCTGTTATGCAAACTCTTTGAGCTAAAACTTTCTCTACAGCTGTATCTACAAACGTTTTCCCGTAGATTTCTATTGAGAGAGATTTAAGAACGGAGTCCTTTTCTCTCTCAAACTCCTCTTTGCTCAACTTTTCCTTCAGCTCTGAAAGTAGCTTTTTAGTTTCTTTTAGCTTCCTCTCTCTCTCTTTAGAGAGGTCTAAAAGGAGTTCTTCTATCTTCAAGCTGTCTGTAGTTTCAAGCAGAAGTCTCCTGAGTTCCTCTGTAGCGTAGAGGTATTCGTATATAGCTGTTCTTCCGGAGTATCCTGCACTGACAAGCTTCCCTGTAAACGGGTCGTAAACTCTGCACTTCTCACAACCGTCGGGATTAGGGAATACTCCCTCTTTTCCGACAAGCTCAAGGAGCTTCTCTTTGTCCTTGAACCTGAGAGTCCTTACGTCAACGTCCTTCTCCTCTATCTTTCTTCTTATCCCGCAGTTCGGACATACAGTCTTTACAAGTCTTTGACTTATTAAAAGTAGCAGGTTGTTAGCAAGGTCTGTCTGTTTAACTCCGTATTGACTTACAAGCAGGTTAGCTACGTTTACTACTCTTGAGGAGTGGAGAGTGGTCATAGTTAAGTGTCCGGTTTCGCAAGCGTAAATAAGTCCTTCGGTAAGCTCTTTCATCTTCCTCCACTCACCGATGAAGATAACGTCTGGGTCTTGTCTCATAAAAGCAAGGAGATATTCAAGGTATCCCACTACATACTGCTTTTCATCTTTAGTAAAAACGTTTATCTGATGCTGGACTGCGTTGGAAAGGACGTATTCTACTGGGTCTTCTGCTGTTCTAACATTCCTGCTCTCTGGAATAAGTCCGATTATCGTGTTCATTGTCCTTGACTTACCTGTTCCAGTAGCTCCAGACATTACAACAAGTCCAGAACCAGCTGTATTAACCGAAAGCAGTCTGTAAGCGTCAACCCTTGCGTATCCTAAACTCTCTAAGTCCTCTACTCCTTTAGGTCTCAAAGGAGACTTAGAAAGCAGTCTCACAACAAGGTTTTGCAGTCCGTCCTGCAAGCTGGGAGTAAATGCAAGTCGCAGGTCAAGTTTTAGGTCTGGGATTTCTATCCTTGCGTCCTGTCTTATTCTCCATTCCTGAGCATCAAGGAGAGCTGTATAGCGTTTAGCTTCGTTCTTAACTGCATACTGCATCTTGCTGTACTCTTCAAGGGAATACTCCTTTACCTGTCGGAGTTCTCCCATAAGTCTGAACTTGACTACAACTGCTACGTCTTTCTTTACTTCAAAGTGGATGTCGGAGACTCCTATCTTCTTTGCAGACTTCACTATCTCAAGGAACTCTCCAAACCAACCCGCTCTCTCTGCATCTTCCTTTATCTCAAAGAAGTAGTAGGGAACTAAGTAAACTTTAGCGTCCGGAAACTTCTCCTTTACAGTCCGGTAGAAGTAGGGACTCCATATCCCCACACTACCGTCTTTGTAGCGAACGTATGTAGAGGTCTGCTCTATCCATCCTGCTCTATCGGAGTAGGGAATTCCGTAGAGTCTGCTCCACTCCTTTGCTATCTCATCGTAGTCAAAGAGCTTCTTTACTTCTGCTATGTATTTGATAGGGGGGACTCCCATTCGGGAGCTTTCTCTCTCTACCTGCTCCCAGCTTACTCCTTTAGCTTTTAAAAGCTCTTTAAAGGGTTCTGTTATGTCTCTGGGAGTTTTTACCTGCTCTACCATCCTTAAAACTCCACTACGTAGGGAATTTTTTTGTGCTTGAGTTCTTTAACCGTTCTGTATTTAGTTTCGTAGTAAGTCAGTCCCTCTGGAGTAGTTTTCTTTACCTTGTATGGGACTTTCTTTACTACGGTCTTTTTCAGGTAAACAAATCGGTCGTCTATATTCTCAACAGTCCAACCAGACAGCAAAGCTCCTTTTACAAGGTCTCCCAAAGGAGTTGATAGGAGTATCCTACCGTCCGGAAGAACCACCTTAGCTGATGCTTTTATGAGAGCAGGTAACATATCCTCTCCCATAGGAGTCCTGCTTACCTGCTTTTTCTCTCCCTGCTCTCCTTCAGACTCTCCTTCGTCTGATAGGGAGCTGAACCTCTGCTGAAGACTTTTCACAGCTTCTTCCCACTTCTTTTTCAGCTCCTCTTCAGACTTCTGTCTTTCTTCGCTTACAATTCTGCTAACAGCTTCATTCACAGCTTCCTTTAGACAGTCCCCGACCAGCTTTACATCTTTCTCCACAAGTTCTTCTGGATTAATCCTCTTTTTCTCCTGCTTTTCCTGAACTGCTTGAGGTTGAGATTGAGGTTGAGAGGTAGCAGAAGCAGGTTGGGGAGCTCCCCGAGCTACTTGAGGAGTTTGAGAAGTCTGAACAGGAGCTTGTTGAAGAGCTTGTTGCTGAAGTGGTGAAACCTGCTGAGTCTGAGCGGGTTGAGCTGGAACTTGTGGAGCTTGAACGGAAGCTGGCGGGGGAACAGGTGGATAGTATTCATCCTCTCCACCGAAGAGGAACATCCCAACAGCTAAGAGTAGCAAGAGCATAGTCCCACCAGCTATAATCAGCTTCTTGGGTATCTTCTTCTGAGTTTCGCTCTCTTTACCCTGTACTTCAGGTTTAAGCTCCATAACTCCTCCTTAATACTGCTCATAGTAGAGAGGTAGTGAGCTGTTGAATGCTTTTTCGTCTAGCTTATACAGGACTACAACCAGCTGATAGTGAATGTCCTTTAAATTAGTCGGGTCTATCGTCATCTCTCCCTTTACCGACACAGGACAACCCTTAAGCTCCCTAAGAAGCTCTACAGCTTTCCTTTCGGTTGTATTACCCTCTAATTTTATGGTAATAAACTTGTCTGAGACTGCTAAAACTTTCCCTTTCCAGTCGTGAACCAGCAGGTTGTAGCAGGTAGTAAAATCTTTATAGACTTTTACCTGCTCAGGTTTGGGAGATGGTAGCTGGACGTTTTTCTTCTCATACCAGCTACCCTGCTTGACAAATCCTTCCTCTGGAGCTGCAGATAAAAGGTCAACTGTTCTGCTTGTGAAGTCTATCCTCTTAACCAGCTGGTATCCGTCTATCTTGCTTTTCAGAAGAGAAGTGATAAACTTTTGACTGCTACCAACCTCTGTATATTCCGTCGGCGGCGGTGGTGGTTGTTGCTGAACAGCCGACGGCGGTGGTGGTGGGGGTGGAACAAAGAGCAGGTCGTAGATAAAATATCCCGTTCCCAAAAGCATTACAAAAACTGCTGCTAAAGCTATCTGCTTTGTATAGCTTTTGGGAAGAACTAACGCTACGGCTTCCTCTATGCTCACCCTTTCTGGTTGTATTCCCTGATAGAAAGACTGTATAAAAGTCTCCCTCTCCTGCTCGTCTTTGCTGATTAAATACTGCTGATTTCTTCCGTAGAAGCACAATATCCCAGCAGGAGCTTCTACCACCACAGCTGATGCTTCAAGGTAGTCGTAGAGAACCTCTCTCAGAAAAGCAGACGTTAAGGTAGTGGTCATCAGGTATTCTTTACCTCTCTTCGTCTTATAGACATAAGGGAGACGGAGCTTTTTGTTCTTCCTCTGGAAAGTCTCCTTGTTGTCCCAGACTATCAATATTCCCTTGCGAACCTTTATCAGGTTCTCCGCAGTCCTCTCTAACTTCTTTCCAGTAGTAAGGTCGTATATGGTCGTTCCGTCCTGCAGGTAGTAGGTTTTCTTACTCACCTCTTACCTCTCAAGCAAGCTACCATTTATTACTTTCTGGAGCTTGCTGTTAACGTCGGGGGTTATTCCCTCTTTAGCTTTTTTCAGCTGTATTACTACGACAAACTCAGAGTTTGTCGTAAGGTCGCTCTTACCCTTGAACAACCAACCCAATACAGGTAGCTTGTGAAGCAGGGGAACTGCTTTAGACCTGTTCTCAAATCCTCTTATTCTGAATCCTCCTACTACCAGCGTCTTGTTTAAGTCGCTGAGCTTTGTCGCTATCCTGAACTTCTTACCTGTCGTCTCAGGATAGGTTAGCGTTATCTTATCTGCTGTCATAGTTAACCAGTCGTAGATACTGCTAAGGTTAATAGCTCCGTCAACAAAGTATCCAGAATCAAGCTTATAGACACTCAGAGAACCTATGAAACCTACTATCTTGCTCTGCGGAGTTATGCTGATTTCCGTTGATTGGTCTCCCTGAGATACATCCATAGTGAAATATCCAGCTTCCTGATAGTTAGCAAAGGGTATCGGAGTCCCCGTTAGTCCCTGCGTTCTCCACTCATCTACCTTATAAACCTTTCCGAACTTCTCAAGGAACGTTATTAAATTGGTATCTCCAGACGCAGTAGTAGCAGATAGAGCTACCTTGTCCCCTTCGGTTATGGGAGAGAGCAGGAAAGAAGCTCCTATCTTCCTTACTGCTCCAGTTTTGTGGTAAACGAGCATATCCCAGTCTATACCATACTGGAAGTTTTTGCTTAAGTCCACTCTCAGCAGAGTTACCTTGACATCAACCACCTCTCTCCTTGAGCTATCCTTAGCAAAGTATGAAGAGAGTTCTCTCCACTGGGAAGGAGTAAGCTTTACCTGTATAAATCCCTGCGGAGAAGCTCTAAAGGGAACTTTTAGTGTGTCCTGCAGGTAAGCAAGGAGAGTCTGCTGGTCAACATTGGTAGTAGTATAGGTAAAGGACTCCTGTCCTATTTTTCCCCTACTACCGCTTTCTTCCCTACTATCGCTATTTTCTCCACTATCGCTACCGCCGATACTTGCTCCACCGACAGTAACGCTAACCTTCCCTTCAGGATAGAAGTCAAAAGTAAAGGTCTTTGTTTTGCTTACTTTTAGCGTTCTATCTATCGGAGAGTAGTCGCACCATATATCAGCTCCACTACAGAAAGCATCAAGAAGCTCATCTGTTGAATCGGTAGAGATTGCTAACGGAACACTCGTTGATAGGGAAACTCTGGGGTCTCCTACTATCTTTATCCCCTCTCCTGCAAGCAGAGAGTATATCGTTTTCAAACTAACCGTTCCTACAAGATTGTAGTGCTTTTTTGGGTTCCTTTCCTGCTTGGGAATCTTCTTAAAGTAGCTGGTCTGCTTAAAGTAGAGCTTCGGCTTATTCTCTGTCTCCTTCCAGTATTTACTCCTTACTTCCGCTTGAGCCGTAGTCGCAGTAGCAAGCAGAACAGTTAAAGCTATCAGCTTTCTCATAGCTCTCCCCTCAAGTATTTCTCTATGATGGTTCTTGAATCTTCATCACTTATCGGCTCAGACGGAGAGCAGGTCTTTTTTAAACGCTGGTTTTCAGCTTTCAGCTTTGCTATTAGCTTTTCCAACTTCTTTATCCTGCTCTCGTATCCTTCCCTTTCCTTCTCAAAGGGGTCGTAGAGAACTATACGCTTGTAGGGTTCTTTTTGATATTTATACGCTAATAGATTATGTTTAACTGCAGACAAATCCTTCTCAAGTCCCACAAAGTCAAAGTCCCTGTATACAGGAGTTCCTTCCAGAGTCCTTGCTATTGCTATTGCTCTATCAAGAACGCTCACCAGAGCATCTATTGACGGAGACTTGTTTACCTCTCCCATTGAAAGCAGGAGTTTTTCTTTCTCTTTTAAAGCTTCTGCAAGTTTCTGAAGTTCCTCTGTTAGAGGTAAGCTGTATTCCTTTAGCTCTATCGGTTCTTTTATCTTCTGAACAACTGCTTGGACTCCGTAGTTTCTCAGTTTACCAGCTTCATCCTCGGCATCTGCTTTCCTGCTAAACACTCCTAATACAAGCAGGTCGTCCTGAGGTAGGTAGACTGGATTCAACCCGGACTGCTTAGCTGAATAGTAAGCATAAGTTATCTTCTCTATCGGGAGACTCTTCGTGTCTAAAACTATCCCCCAACCAGCTGGTATTTTCCTTACTCCTCCCGTAAGCTCTCCTTTTAAGCTCTCTACTACGTCAAGCGGGAAGTAAGCTGGAGGTAAAACTTCCCACTTTCTCACTATCTCCGCTGTCCCGTCCGGCTTTCTTACTACTTCAACCTTCTGGTATGCAATAGGTAGGGGAAAGCGTCCAGCAAACATTAGAGCTTTCGTGTTGAAAACCGAACCGACAAGCTCCTCGTAACTTTTCAGCTTCTCTTTCGTTTCTATCCTACAGAGGTCGTATCCCGCTTCTGCTCCCTGATAAAAACCGTTTTTCCAAGCAGTCAGCTCGTCAGCAGAAGCAGGAATAGAAAGAAAAACTGTAAGAGCTATCAGCAGTTTTCTCACGACATCCTCCTGCGTCATTAATTATAGCAAGACTAACTATGATATTGTAGCTTATTAACAGCTTACTGCAATTCAAGCTCTTTCTTCAATTTTGTCTATCAGTTCAAAATCCGGAACACTTTCTAACTGGAGCTTCTCAACAGGAACACCTATGTAGATGTCAAGAACGGGAATTTTTGCTTTTCCAGTCTTTTTGAAGTATCTGACGGTAAACTCGTTGAACCCGTCTGCTTCTTCGGGAGCTTCCTTCTTTACCCTCCTTAATGAGAAAAAGACCTTTCCGTCTTTCTTGAAGACGACAAGCTCTCTATTCTTGTAAAATTCGTTAATTCCGTATTTCTCAATCATAGCTTTGAGATTCGGATAAGCCGGTTCTTCCGGATAGTCGAAAAAGTCCGAAATTATGTCTGCTTCCGTCTTTTCCGGTTCCTCCTGCTGTCTCTCTGCATCTACGCTTACCGTATCTGCTTTTTCTCTTGTACCTGTATCTGTTTTATCCGTTTTCTGTCCTGTTTCTACGGGAGCATCCTTCTGTTGCAGAGATGCTCCCCTAACGAGGGTTCTCTTGACGTATTCCTCGTAGTATTCAAGCTCGGTAAGGTCTATAACTATTCCGGAGAAGAATCGATACTTTTCGTTTTCCTTGATAAAAAGGTCGAAGTCGTTAGCTATCTCACGAGCTTCTGCTACTACTTCCGGTGGAGCTTTCTTGTGGTCTATTCCCCACTTCTTTTCTATTATCCTCTTATCCGGATACGGTAACGGATACAACCAGACTTCCGGAACTTTCAGCATAGGGGAGTATCCGCGGTAGTGTCTCGCTTCTATAAAAGCGTGGAAAGCTCCCTTCCTGAGTCTTGCAAAAGCGTCCGCAGGAACGAGGGGTCTCTCTACCTGAACTAAGTCAAAGTCTTCTTTTTTCCAGATAATGTCGTATCCCCTGACGTATCCGAAAGCTTGTTCAAAGTACCTCTGCGTCTCTGCATCTATTACCGAAAAGAGAATGTAATTAGCGTTGTCCTGCAAGATTTTCGTCAAGTCTGCTCCGATAGCTTTCTTCGGGTCTGCAAGACTTTGAGTGAAAGCGTGTATGTAGCAGTTGACTCCACCGGCTTTGTTGAACTTGTCCTGTGCTCCGTCGTAGAAGACGTTTGACGCTTCGTCCCAGTACTCAGCTATCGGAGGTATCATCACTTGATTTTTCGTGTAGTAAACTCCGTAGACGTGGTGGGTAATAGAGGAAAGCAGTCTTGCAACCATAGCTCCTGTCATTTCTCCGATGTCGAGCACTCCCAGGTAAGCAAAGAAGAGAACCGGTTCCCCCCTCATTAACTTTTCCTGTAGGGGGTTACCGTAGACTTTTCCCATCAGCTTTCCTATCAGTCCCGTAGCAAGTCTGCTAACAGAAACTTCGAAGCTGGTGTTTACCTTGCTCCAGAACCCAGCGTCTTTTTCTTTTATCTTCCTTACTTTCTCCAAAGCATCGTGGTAATACTCCTTGTAGAGCTTCCTCTCTCTGTCCGTCTTTGGAGCGTAGTTCTGAAGCTCTCTGTAGAGACGGTCAAAGTCTTTAACGGAGCTGTTTTTGTAGACGTCCCAGATGTTTATCTCCTCTTTTCCCAGAGCATAAAGTGCAAAAGCTACCGTTTCACCTATGTTCTGAGCTACCTGCGGGAAGAAAGCGTCGTCGGATTCCGGTGCAAGTCTGTAGAAGTATTCACCTATCTTTTCGGGTCTCAGTCCCGCTAAAGGATTGAGTCTGACCGAAAGTTCAGGATAGAGCAGGTTGAACAGCATCAGCTCTTTCAGTCTGTTTTTCTTGTAAGCTACATAAGCAATCTTTTCCAGCCAGTCGTAGCTACCTTTCGGGTCTATGCAGAAGAGACTGTTTCCGAACTCCACATCGTCCGCTGAAGTCCTTGCTATGAACTCGGTTTTCCCCCAGCGGGTTCTGCCGAGTCCGAACAGGTGAGTATTCCTTTCTTTGAGGTAAATGTGAAGTTCTCTCCGTCTGTTTCCGCGCAGGTTTATTCCCCGTCCTACATACAGACAGTTGTAGATGAGCGGATAGTCCCTCGGAACAACTCCCTTGATTACTTCCATCAGAAGTTCTCTTTTAGAAGATTAAGAGCGTAAAAGAGAATAGCGAGAGATATGACGAACGTAACTGTTCCGGATACGAGCTTCAATCCGAATCCCTCTCTTCTCGTGCTGACAAAAGCAACTATGAATCCCTTGATTGAACTCCAGAGTCCCACTACAGCTAAAAAGAGTGCTGCAGCTCCGAGAAGTAGCTTTACCTTTCGTTCTGCAACGTCGGTAATGTTAGACGTTTCCCAGGACGTTTCTATCTTCTTTTTCGTTTCCGCATACTTGACGGTTGTTTCTACCGGAGTAGGGTTAACCGTCACATAGAAAGAGACTATCTTCTTCGTCCCAGTAATGTTTTCGCTCTTGACCACCTTACCAAACGACGGAACTGCTGTTATCAGAACCGTCAATAGAAATGCGAGCAGTATACGCATCTTTTATCCTCTCCCTAACTTTGCTGCAGTATTCGGGAAGCGTCAGGTAAACATACATTTTTCTTACCCTCTTCAGGTAAAGGGGAGCTTCCTCGGGAAGAACCGACAGAAGCTCTTCCGCTCCTTTCCTCGAAGGAGTCCTGACCGTTGCAAGCACGCAGGAAGAGGAGGACTTTACGAGCCGTCCTCTTAAAACTTTCAGTTCGTCCGCAACCTGTTTTCTTTCTGTCGGCTGTGAGACAGCATTCTGCTTGCTGTGTGTATTCTGTCTTATAGTCCGACTCCTGCTGTATGTCGGACTGCTGACTCTTGTGTGCTTGCGTTCTGAAAGCATATACTTCAACCTCTCAACTTCTGCTGAAAGTCTTTTGATTTCTGCTTCCAGCTTCAGGTTTGATTCTTTAAGACGGTGAACGTCAATGATTAACTTTTCGACTGCTTTTGAGAGCAGTTCGTCAGCATTAGCAGGAACAGAAAGGAGAAGAAAGATTAAAAACAACTTTTTCATCGCTCTCTCCTCAACTTTTTCTTTATTTCTTTCAGCTTCAGCTTTAGGACGGAAAGGAAGCTCTTTTCTATTTCTCTCTCTGCTTTCTTTCTCCTGTTTTCCGGAAGCTGATTGAGGACGGAAGAAAGTTCTTCGTTAATTTCTTTCGGAAACACGTAGTAGCTCTTTCCGGTAACGGTCAGTCCTTCTTCCAGAACTTTCAAGACGTAGAACGCAAGGGGAACACCTTTCTCAGTCGATTCTTTTTCTATTCTTTCGAGAATTCCGTCCGGCAGGTAGACGAAGTTGCGAACGCTCATCCAGAGGGGTTTCTGTTCTCCCCCCAGAATTTCCTCTACCGTCCGTGCTTTTAACTCAAAAACGGACAGAGCTGTTTTCAGCTTTTCTTCCTCTTTCAGCGATTCAGACAGCATCACGAAGCAGTCAATAAGCAGACTTACAGCTTCGTCGTAGGTTACTCTTCTCTTTTTTCCCTGACGGACGTAAAGCTTCTCAACGGATTCCTTGAAACGCTTCAGGTTCTCCTTGGTCTCTTCGGAAAGCAGAACTTTCTTCAACTTTCAACTCCTGCATACGCTTTCGTAAAGTCTATGAAGAGGTCGCAAAGAGCTTGCTGTATTTTCTCTTCACCGTAAAACCTGACGAGGAACAGAAGCTTTTCCCTCTCTTCCCCGGAAACGACAGAAAGGAGGGAAAAGTAGTCAAGACACCTGAAAACGCTGTCAGCAGTCAGCTCGTTTCGTTTCAGAAGAACAGAAACGATGAGAACGGAGAGCTGTTTCTTCAAGATGTCGTCTTCCGACAGCTCCAAAAATCTCTCAACGACTCTCCTGCTTAAAGTAGGAGATGAGGTCCGCCGCTTCTTCTCTGGAGAGACAAAGCGACGAAGATACCCCGTAACGTTCATTAAGAATCTTCCGATATTCAGCATCACTCAACCCTCTGTCTCTCATAAGCTTTTTGATTAGTCTTCTCTGCTTCTCTGTAGCAGGGGTAAACTGAGTTAAGTCGTCGTATTTCTCTGCAAGCTCTAAAGCAAGCTTGGGATTTTCTCTTGCTAAACGCTTGAAAAGTCTCAACCCCTCCGGAACGTAGAGAGTAAACAGCTCCACTTCTTCGAAGAGCTTTATCTCTTCAGGTAGGTAAGGTTTGCGATTGAGAGTAAACTTAGCTGTCAAAGACTTCTTCGCTCTCTCTACTGCAAACTGAACTGCATAGTTTTCAACTCTGATTCTGTTTCTTTCTTTTTCTTCTTCTGTTTTAGCACCTGTTTCCTTGTTCAGCTGCTCAAGCAAGGAAGAAAGAGTAAAAGCAATGACTTCTTCCTCTACTCTTTTCCCGTCAGTTGCTCTCACCTTTACCGCTACAGACTTTCCGTCAAAGTGAAAGCTCTCTATCGTAAACGAGAGATTCTTAGCTTGTGCTATTCTGTTAGCTATCTCAAAATCAAAGATTCTCCTGGTATCTACCCTGAAAACTCTCATATCTCTTCCCTCAGAATTTGAGTAAGAACAGAGCAAAGAGAGCTACCAAAGCTATCCCGGAAAAGATGAAAACCGGTGCAAATCCTTTCACTTTTCTTTTCCTCCTACCGCTTTATACGGTAACTTGAGTTTGTTCCTCACCTGCACCACGTAAAGAAGTGCTTCACTTTTCGGTGCAAAATGAATCACTCCATCTTTATCCATCGACGGAGAGTAGAGGAGAACGTTCCCGTTTCCGTCTAAAGACTTGACGTCAAAAGAAACGGGGAAGTAGGAGTTGTTCTTTATCCTGACTACTTGTCCGTAGAGAAGTCCCTTGTAGAAACGAACTAAAGACACCGACAGGTCGGGAGTAAGGTAGTAGGAAAGCTCTTTCTTCCTGACCACGTATCCCGGAGGTTTCCTGTCCGTCACCATAGCAGACATAAGCTTTACTGCTGCATCTACTATCTGCTCCTTTGAAGCAAAAGAGCTTTCTCTACCTCCTGTCTCTTCCCTGACTATCGTCGGGTCTACTACGACGTAGTGGTTGTCCACGGAAGAGATGTCTGCTTCGGGTTTGACTTCTACTATCTGACACTTACCGTTCCTGCATTCGAGCTTCTTTTTCGGTCTCAGGTCGACAGGTTTCAGCTTGAAGACGTAGGTTCTGTCAACGCAGGAAAGCGATACGGTAGCTTCCCGGTCTTTCGGAAGAACATAGACGATAGTCTTGTCTTTTGCTTTTACTTCCTTCAGCTGGAGCTTCTCTCTGGGATATGCGTTACTCGTAACTTCACAGGGGACCTCTATCGTGGTAACGTCGTATGCCGGAACTTTGACCGTAAACTCTTCTCCCGTGTAGAAAAGCTCTCCGGCTGAAGCTGAGTTAAGCAACACCAGCGACAGCAAGAACACCAGCTTCTTCAACCTGCACCTCTTCTTCTTTCTTGACAGCTACGACTTGGGTTTTCTCGTAACAAACGAACACGAAGCTGTATCCTCTCTCTACTTTCAGAACCTCTCCGGCAAACGCCGGGAAAAGAGTAAAGAGAACATTATCTAACTCACTATCAGGACACGTTCTTACAAGAACGAACTTATTCCCGTTTCTCTTGAAGACTTCCCACATTACTCTTACCACCACAGTTTCTGCTCCTATAATAGCAGTCTGCTTTTGTTTAGTCAATATAGCTATTTGCTAATTTGATGCTTGTGTGTTATGATTTGTAGTAGAAAAACTAACTAAAGGGAGGTGTGTAATGAAAGGTCATGTAGTGTATGCGAAAGTAACTGGATTGGAGGTAGTCGCAATCACCCGTTCAAAGAAGAAGGGTGATTACATGCAAAAGTGGGGAGCCCTCCGTCTCAGGTTCTTTGAGATGGGGGGACAGAAGAGAAGCATCAAGGTTCTTTGTGACACAGTGGAAGCACATCGTTTCTCACGTGTAATTAAACAAGTAGTTAAGCAGAAACCAGAAAAACCCGTCCAAGTTCTTATTCACACCTACGAAAAGGACGGAAAGAAAGTTACCACTACTGTTTCAGTAGAGTACTGGTCTCGTAATGGGAAAGAAGGATTCGCAATCCTACTAAAGCAAAAGAACGGGGACGAAATTAAAATCAATGTCCCCGTATCGAAAGACGAATTCCTCTTCCTGTCGGATTTGCTCCAGCATCTTGCTATGGAGCAGTCCTGGTTTACATCCGTTAAGGAAGAGGTAGAGGAAGAGGTAACTGAAACTCCATCTTCTCCTGGTTCGGTAGAAGAAGTGGACGACCTGGAGGACATAGACGACATAGACCTCTAGGTCGTCCTGGGGGAGCTTGTCTCCCCCTACTACCGAATAGAGGAGGAGAAAGATGGAAATACTACTGTTGCTTTTGTTCCTGCTTTTAGGAGCGAGAATCTAACTGGGAGGTGAAGGATGAAAAAAGTAAATATTGAAAAACTTGTTAAGAAGTGTCTAAAAGGGTCCTTTACTGGTAGAAAAAAGATTACGGAGGAGGAGCTGGGGAAAGAGTTTGGACTTTACGTCCAGGTCTTTCCCCAGGAAGATAGAACATATGTAGTAGAGTGGGATTTTGATGATGTTTACTGGAGACAGGGAGGGAGCTTCTCCTGTATATGGGGAGAGACTCCCTACCGGAAAGTCTCCAGTAAGCACCTGGAGACGTTCCTGAAGAGACTCTTTTGTCTCTTCAGGAACGGAAGATACTACTGGTCTCATACAACGAGACCAGGAGAAATTCTGGAGGGAGAAGGAGCGGGGGTTTAGACCCCCGCTTTTAGTTTTTATCAAAACTAACTTGTGGGAGGTGGAAGATGAGAAGCTTGAACGAAAGGTTAGAAATTGCGAAGAAGAATGGAATAAGAGTTAAAGCTATTGTAAATGTAAAGGAAGAAGACTTTAAGTTAAAAGAGCTTCTTGAGAAGCTCGAAAGTGAAAACGTTGCGTATACACCTGACTTTGGTTTTCTTGGTAAAGACCAAGAAGGTCTTTACTCAGTAGTTGTAGACCCAGAGATTGAAAAACAGATGCTCAAAGAGTACATAATAGAGAAGTATCAAGGAAGGAATGGAGTCTTTACCGCTTTAGCAATACTTGTGGGTCTCCCACTGTTGCTCACAAAGATTGCAATAGAACAACAGGAAAAGATAGAAGATAGAGAAATCTTAAGAATGATAGAAAAGTTATCCTAAAAACTAACTGGGAGGTAGAAATGAAACTAACTGAGTCTCTTATTGAATCTATTCTTGCTTCCCTCGGACGGGAAGCAGGAAAAGAAACTAACTCCAACGTCTCCGTTCTCGTAGAAGTGGACGGAGACGAATTCAGGTGTCTCTACCTCATTAATCGTGGAGATACCTATGCAGTAGTGAAAAGCTGGGGAAAGGTGGACTTGTTCAAAAGTCCACAACTTCTCCGGCAATACAAAGAGGAACTGCTCCAGCAGGTTAAAAAAGAGCTGGAGCAGAGGGAAGCAGTAGCTTCCTTCTCAGCTACTGCTATGCTGTGCTTAAACTAAACTAACTGGGAGGTGCAGGATGAAAGAAGCTTTCATTTGTCCTAACTGTGGAGCAGTATCAACAAAAGAAAACTTAGTGTTAGAGGAGAGATGGGATGAAGTTCTTCGTCTCTCCTACGACCCAGAAACAGGAATGTGCATAGAGGAAGAAAAGGACGAGCTGGGACTCAGATGCGTTCACTGTTGTCAGTGTCATTACGAACTGACAGCAGCAGAGGTGGACGACATTTTCGACCTGCTTGTTGAAGTAGAAGAGAAAGACGGAGTTCTCTATATAAGACCGGTTGGAAAGTTTTATCTCCAACCAGAGAACCAGAAAAGACTTATAAAAGCTTTAGGTAACAAAGCGATAATAACAACGGGGAGCTAAAAGCTCCCCGTTTTTTTTCACAGGTTCGCAAACTCCCCCAGTATCTGAGGATACTGAGGGTCAAAACCGACCACATCCAGCTGATACGGGTCCTGCGGGTCGACAATAGAGTAATCGGTAGCAGTCATAGCTCCCACTATAAGCTTCGACTCTATCCCCATAGCTTCCCTGTACCTCTCCAGAGCCTGGACAGGGTGTTCGTCTCCCCACCAGGTTTCGTTGTCCGTGAATATGACAAACACGTCAACCTCAATCCCCCTATCCATAGCATACTTGAACGGAAGAGATGCATCGGTAGCACCTCCTTTCCCAAAATACATCATCAACTCCCTCCAGCGGGTAGAGGAAGTAACCGGAACTTCCCAGTATTCGTGGTCAAAACCCATCATCAACGAGTCGGGTTCAGTCCTCACAATCGGAAGTGCTACGAGCGTAGCAGCTTCCACGGGTTGCATGGGGATTCCGCTGATATTTTCCCAGCACATAGAACCCGACCCGTCTATCGCTATCAAAAACCTCTTTCTTGTTGGTTCTACGTTTGCAAAAGATTTCATAAACATCTCTTCCAATGCTTCTAACACCCTCTTGCTGACCGTCCAGGAGAGCGAACCCCGAATACCTCTTCCCTGTTCGTAGGTCTTCATAGCAATCCCTACTTGAACAGGATGTATTCGAGCTTTCCGTATAGCAGTCTCGTCGGTGAGACGGTCTGCAACATACCTCTCCGTCTCACCGAAAGGTTGCACGACCCCTAAAGCAGACAACCTTCCCAGGTTCCTTAAAAGTGCAGTAAGCGGAAGTTTGGGAAGTAGTGCTTCCCAAACTTCCTTCCTTCCTAACCAATGTGCCGGGACAAACTCCCACGTAACGTCGCTGTTCCTGATAACATCAAGCACTTCCTCTAACGAGGAAGCTTTCCTCAAAGCTATAAACGCTTCCACGAGCGGGTGGTCGGGAACTTTCCCCTCTTTCCCGACTATGAAGCCGAAGAGTTCATCCATAAACTCGTCCTTCGGCTTCACATGTCCTATACGGAGCACATCCCTGTGCGACCACCCTTCACGGGACTGGTATTTGAGGACGTGATAGACGAGATTCGGATTCCCGTAATACCAGTCCCGTATCATGTTCCTCAGCCGGCGGGAAGTGTGTATTTTCCCGCCGAACGCTTGTTTCGCGTATTCCAAAAACTTGAACAGGTGCGTGGGTATACGGACAATGCGGGGGAAAACTTCCTCTACTTCCCCTCTGTAACCGTTCACCCACGCAAGCGCAAGCACGGCAATAGCCGTGTCGTTCTTCAGTATCCTACCCTGCTCGGACAGCTCTGCCGTGATTTGTAGAACTGTCCGAGCATCTTTCCGTAAAAACTCCAATATCCACAAGAAGTTCCTAATGGTATGTTCCCTTTCGGAGCAGTAATACGTTCCTCCGTCCGTTCCCAATATAAGAAAGCGGCGGAGTTTCGTTTCCTCATCTACAGGGAAAACATAACCTCCCGCATCGTTTCTCACCATTTCTTTGGGAGTTTTTTGAAATCCTAAGTAATCCTTCATAGACATAGCGACCCTCCTTTAGGGTAAGTTTTTTTAATGGTGAGCCGGGGAGGACTCGAACCTCCGACCTACGGATTAAAAGTCCGTTGCTCTACCAGCTGAGCTACCGGCCCAACTGAAAGGGAGGACGGAGAATAAGCGGAGCAGGTCATACGCGCTCTACCACTTGAGCTACCGGCACCGAATCTTGGAGTGCCGGGCAGGACTCGAACCTGCACCTCGGGATTAAAAGTCCGTCGGTAACCTGCTCCTTCGCCCCGTCCTGCTGTGTATAAATTTAATCAAGTGATTAAAAATGTCAACCCCCTGTTGCAAAAATTAAGCGTTCGATTAAAATGAAAACCAGCAGAACCTTTGGAAGAACGGGGGAAACGAGATGGACGAGGACGAGGAAAAGAAAAGCAGGAAAGAGATTGCGGAGAGAATACTCAAAGAATACGGAATCAAGAAGAAAGAAATAGCCGAGCTGATAGGAGCTTCTCCCGCTTTCGTTACTCTCATACTGAAAGGGAAGAGAAATCTACCTTTGGAGAAAGCCGAACTACTGCTACGAAAGGGGATTCCGATTTCCCTAGTTAAGGTGCTCGTCAACCCAAAGTATGAGCGTATAGTCGAGAAGCTCGGTGAGAACCTGGACTGAATCGGTTACCGCTCAATTATTCCGAGTCTTCTTGCATACTCAATCCAGAAGCTGTCTCCGTATTTCAATCCTTCAGTCAGGTTGACAAAGAATCCGACTACATCTTCCCTCTTGACTTCAACTTTCTCCCACTCCGGAGAGTTCAGCTCAAACCATTCGCAAGCTCCTTCCGGTATCCAGCCGGTTCCCAGACAGATAGGATAGAAGTGGGGGTAAATCTGTTTTCCCCAGAGGGGAGAACAAGCTCGGACAATTTCTTCCGCTACTTCCTTGTGTTTCCCCTCGTAAGCTCTTCTCATCAGCTTCATGAAGAGTCTTATACCTGCTTCGGGAATGTTGTATCTTCCTTTCACTCCTAACCAGAAAAGGATTTCCCCTCCTCCGTAGGTGGAGCTCCAGAAGCTGTCCACTTCTCCGAAGTGAACGTGTCCTACCTCGTGAACGAGAACAAACTTATCTGGAACTTCTTGTCTGAAAGCTACTTCTTTCGTTTCTATGAAAGCTACTCCTACCGTCTTTGAAGCCGGCGGGAGTTTGCGAACCTGTCTTTCCCACTCCTCCCTCGTAATCAGACCGCTGTCAAGAAGCGTATTCCAGAACATTACCTCATCTATCGCTTCCGGATTCCTGTCTGTTACTGCAAACTCTTCTTTCCAGTCTATGACTTCCGTTTCGGAAGCAGTCTTCAGAAAGTCGGGGTAACGCTCCTGCAACTTCTCCGTCAGCTCCGGGTAGTAAGCGGTAAAGATGTCAATCGCTTTCAAGGTGTCCCCCTAACAGTTGAGTTCGCAAAAGTATACCGCAACCTGCAAATCTCAAGTAAACAAAACAACCTCTTCTGTGTCCCATTTTCTCAAAATACGCTGTAAAAAAATGGGACACTATGAAGAATAAGTAACACAATACTTTTAATATTAGTGTCCCAAGTGTCCCATTTTTTTATTTTTATAGTGGGACACTATATAGCTCTTGCTACACAATGCTTTCCGATTAGTGTCCCACTTTCTTACAGATTCTCCCTAAAAATTTTTTCTTTATTTTTTCGCATTCCTACCTGAGATAGTGTTAGATATTTCTAATATTGAAAGTTTTGTTATATTGAGACATTATGCATTTAGAAAGCAGTTCAGGTAGTCGTGAGAATTTTTCAAAAAATTTTCTCTATATATACCTGCTTATTTCTGTAAAAAAGTGGGACAGTAAAGAGATAAGCGTTGGGAGACAATACTTATCTCCCGTCCCGCTTGGTTTTCTGAAAGTGGGACATGTGGGACACTACATTTTTCGTTTCCCTCAAGCTGTTGTAAATCAAGGAGTTATAGAAGTAGTTTAGTGTCCCACTTTTTACACATTGCAGGACAATAGCTTTAGGAAACAGAGTTTTATAAGTTGTTGACTTTCAAGGGATTGCTACTGTCTCACTTTTTGGGACACTTTTTGGGACAGTAGTGGGACAGTAGCAGGGGTAAGGGGGGGGATTAGAGCTCAACTTCGTCTATTTCTTCCTCTATCCTTGTGCTGATGTTGAGAGGGTATAGGTAGAATCTTTTACTGAAACACAGGACTGTAAGCTTTTCCCTATCTCCTAAAAGCTCAGCTTGTTTAAGTTTCTGAGTAAGGAATCTCCTTCCCATTCCGAACTTCTTAGCAAGCTCAGACAGACCAGTAGATGTAATGTAGAGGGAAGAGGAAACAATCTCTGAATTCTCCCTCTCCACTCTGCTGTAGAGGAGAAAGTCTCTTTTGCTCTCCCTTAAAGTAAGAACAGGTTTTCCGTCCTTTTCCTGCTCTACGATAAGACCTGTAGGAGCTACTTCCTCTATGAACTCTTCCAACCTCTTTTTGAAGCTCTCTTCGTCTCCCAGTATATACTCCCTGTATAGCTTTTCGTTAAAGCTACCGATTTCTTCTAAAGCGTCCCAGAGAACAGATGTATCTATCCCGTAGAGTTTACCTACTTCTTCCATAACGACGCTTGCTAAAGCTAAAAAGCGTCTTACTTTAGCGTCAAGCTTGTAGCTCTCTGAAAAATCTGCGTCCCTTTCTCTGAAATTCCTCTCTATCTCATCCCTGTTCTCCTCAAAGTATCTAATCCAGTCTGCAAGCAGGTTTCCGTAATTCTCAGAGAAAACTGTTAGGAGCTTCCCTAACCTCTCTCCACCAAAAGTCTCTTTCTTTGCGTTGACTACTAAAACTCTCCTGAAGATTCCCTCAAAGTATGCGTCTCCTGAGTAAGAGAGTATCTCGTCTATTCCCATTTCACTTGAAGTTAGTATCAGT
>Ga0256838_1000088_pt1 | contig 65807 bp, 58 predicted proteins | sample 4571419metaG_FD_185978 | JGI IMG/M metagenome (GOLD analysis project Ga0256838, IMG submission 185978) | Hydrothermal vent microbial communities from Guaymas Basin, Mexico - 4571-419 | ecosystem: Environmental > Aquatic > Marine > Hydrothermal vents | place: Mexico: Guaymas Basin | collected... | reverse complement strand
CGCTCAACGATGAAGAAATTATAGAAATTTACAAGAGAAGATGGGACATAGAACAAGGGTATAAAGAGCTTCGTGAACACTTTGGATTTGGCAAAGAAGAAAATAGAATTTATGAAGCACTTATTGCGAGAATAACACTCTCTTTCTTTACCTACAATATAGTCTCTTATATCAATCGAATTAGCAATGAACCCAAAACCATCGGAGGCTTATTTAAAGACTTGGAATGTGAACTTCATACTTTAGCTATTGCTATGCAAACATTTATCTCTATCTTGGATGAAATAGCCAAAATAGAAGATATTGTAAAGAGGAATGAGGATTTAGTGAGTATCATCGCTGTGTTGCAGGATGTTACGCAGAAAATGCTTGGGTTTAGGTGCGAAAGTTAAGATGTATTATTTACACGACAACAAGAAATTACTGTCTTTAACCTCCCATATTGAGTGTTTTAGACCCTTTCTTGCTAAGGAGTCTTTTTATGATTTATATTGCTTTAAGCTTATGGAGAACTTTTTTTAGGTTTTTTCTTTTATTGGATGGGGTTGTGGGGTATAATTAGAATTTCTGTCTACACAACTCCCTCTAAGTATAAAACACTAGAATATAATAAAGTTATATAAAAACGATTAAAAACAAGAGAAGAGAAACTGGTAATAGGGGAGATGAATACTAAAGTGAATGCAAAGACAGGAATTATAATCAATAATTTAGTTAAGGCAATAAAATTTATTATGATTTTATTTTTATCGACTTTAACACTTCATGCATCAAAAAATATAGATGTGTCTTGGCATATACACTCTTATTATGAAGAAGATAGTAGGTCTTTTAATATTTATGATATTCTTAAACTAGAGAAACAAAATAAATTTCAAGATTATGATAATAAGGGAAGTGTTTTTAGTAAAGGTTATACTAAATCTACTTATTGGATTAAAGTTTTAATAGACAATAAAACTTCATCAAATGCCATAAGAAGTTTTCAGCTAGATAATTCATGGTTGGATGAAGTTGATATATACCTTGTGCAGGATAATTATATCCTACACAACTGGATGATTGGCGATAAGCGAATACATAACCCCTCTAATCACAAATCTCTTCATCCAAATATAGAACTAAATGTTCCTAGTGGTAAAAGTATTTTGTATCTAAAGGTTTCTACGGTAGAAGCTTTCATTGTACCTTTTACAATAGATACCCCTGATAATATTAGCCAATCTACATTATTAAAGTTATCTTTTTTTGCTGCTCTTTATGCTACTATCTTTATCATGGCTCTTTATCATCTACTTCTTTTCTTTTCTAGTAGAGATAAAAGTTATCTATTTTATACATTTTTTATGTTTAGTTTTATACTAACCAATAGTAGTTACAGTGGATTTCAATACCAGATTTTTTTACATGACTCACTATGTCTACCTTCATTTTTAAATGCATTTTATATCTTTACTTATCAATATATTGGTGTTTTATTTGTGATAATATTTCTTGATACTAAAAGAACCATGCCTAAAGTACATAGGCTATTACTTTCATTTATAGCCATAGATATTAGCATTCAAGTCATAACGTATATCTTTGAACTTGAACACTTAAAACAGTCTCTAGCCGTTGCGAGTCTGACTATTTTTGGACCTATGCTTCTGTGGGTTAGTCTGTATGCACTCAAAAACAATTCTCAGTCTAACCGTATTTTTGCATGGGGTATATTCTTTTCTCTTATAGGCTCAACTATTACTGCACTTTGTGCTTATGGGCTTTTACCTTATACATTTTTTTATTTTCATGCTGTAGAGTTTGGTTTCCTTATAGATGCTGTTTTAATCTCTTTGGCTCTTGCATCAAAATTAAAATATATATCTAATCAACTGCATGATACTATTGCTACATTAAAAGAAAAAGATATACAAATAGAAAAAGAAATCCAAGCCAGACTAGCATCTGAATATATAAGCTACGAAAATAGTAAACTAGCAAACTTAGGTGAGATGATAGGAAATATAGCACATCAATGGAGGCAGCCTCTAGCCCAATTGAGCTATATAAATGCTTTTTTGCATGAATACATTCCTAGCAAAGATAAAAAAGTTATAGAGAAACTTGAAAAAACAGATAATATCATTGAATTTATGTCCGATACCCTCAATAACTTTCAAGACTTTTATATTAATGATGATACAGAAACAAGTTTTAAACTATACGATACTATAAAAACAGTTTTAGATTTAACAAAACATTCGATAGAACTAAACAGTATAAAAATTATACTAGATATAGATAATACAATAACTATACATGGCAATAAAAATCTATATGCACAAGTAGTGCTGTCACTTATACAAAATAGTGCAACTGTAATAAAAGATAGAAATATTGAAAATTCATTTATACGTATCTCTCTAAAATTAGAGAATTCAAAATCTTATTTAAGCATAGAAGATAATGCAGAGGGTATTAAATTTATGCCTATAGAAAAGATATTTAGTATATTTGTTAAAACCCCTAAATCTTCTTCTACAGGTATAGGTCTTTATATGTCTAAAAAGATTATAGTTCATAAGTTTCAAGGTACAATTAATGTTTCTAATACTAAGAATGGAGCTTTATTTATAATTGTCGTTTAAACTTATATCCTTGTCCATATACAGATTGAATAAGTTCTTTACCTATTTTGGTTCTTAGTCTTGATATGAGATTTCTCAATGACGATATGGTCTTAATCTCATATTCCCATATTTCATAGATGATATATTCTTCTTCTATTACGTAGTTTTCTTTACTTAGAAATAACATCAATAATTGTTGTTCATTTTTAGTAAGAGGAACAATTATATTTTTATGATAAAGTAAATTTTCTTTTTTAGAAAAAAATAATGTTTCAGATAATTTGATATTAAGTAAATCGTTTTTATCTATGTTATTAGCAAGTCTAATTAGCAGTGTTTTTAAGTCTTTTAATAAAATAGGTTTAATCAAATAATCTACAAGATTCAATTTTAATGCTTCAAAAAGTAATGATTTTTCACTATATGCACTAATGAGAGTTATAGGTATTTCATTATTTTCTCTACGTATCTTTTTTACCAGTTCAATGCCATTAAGATTTGGCATTTTAATATCAGAAAAAATCATAGTAGGGTGTTTTTCTTTAAAAACTTCATAGGCTTCTACCCCATCAGATGCTTCATATATCTCTAGCACATATATCTCTAGTAGGTCTTTTAATTCATTTCGTAATGCTTCATTATCATCTACTATGAGTATGGTGGATTGTTTTAATATTTGTTTTTGTGTAGTATTCATAATAAAGAGTTTATCTAAAAAATAGATAAAAATCCTTATTGTGATTATTTTATACTAATATATCAAAACGGACTATTCTCAGAACTAAGAGCAGAATCCGTACTAAAACTTGTGTGTTCTTGTACTTTTGCTACATTCCATTGACTAATATCTTGATTAAATATACTTGCAAATGAAAACATAGAATTCATATTAGTCACAGATGAAGTATCCCAACTTCCTATATCTTGATTAAATGCACTTGCAAAGGTAAACATACCTTCCATACTTGTAACTGCTGCTGTATTCCATGCACCGATGTTTTTGTTAAAAGTAGTATTATCAAAAAAGAGTGATTGCATATCTGTAATATTACAAGTATTGACATTACTCACATCATCACCATTGGCTATCTTAGTTTTGAGTTCATCAATGGTGAGTGCTTCACCTTGTGGGTGTACTTCTGTGCTTGATGTGATTTCGTCTGTATCTAGTACACCATTATTATTTACATCTTTACCCTTTTGTTCTATATAGTCATCACAGGTACTAAGGTATCCTGAAATACTAACTTTTTTACTAAGGACTTGTACTTCTGCTGCACTTGCTACTGGTGTTGGAGTTGGTGTAGGTATAGATATAACTACACCCAAATCATTGGCAAGTGCTTGTATCTCTTCTGTAGTATCTACTTCTTCTTTAGTTAGGTTAGATACGACTTCATTCATATCTGCTAGCTGTTCTGTGGTAGTAAGTCCTACTACACCTGCATCACTATAGTCTTGTAGTTTAGGTACTTCTCCACTTCCTTCTGCATGGGCTATGATTGTATTGAGTGCAGTGCTTTCATTGTCATTATCATTACTACTTCCACAAGATATAAATAAGATACTTGCTACTATAAGACTAATGCTTTTTGTGTATGTGTTCATGTGTATATTTCCTTTTTTGTTTAATTTAAATATTAGAGTTCTTGTAAAACTCGGAAGTGATGCTTTAGCGTCACCATTTGACTAGGCTAAATATTCTACCCTTACGGTATACTTAATATTCATACATAAGCCGTAAGGGCAACCCCTTGTGGTTGCCCTTGGATTTCACAAATAATTTTAATCTTCAGAAGCAGGTGTATCTGAGAGTATAAGCGATAATATAGCTGGAAGAATATTAATAAACTTTCTACGATTCTCAGCTTCAATTGCTGCTTCTTGGTCTGTACTTATTAGATGTATCGTAAAGTTTTTACTTGTAGTAAACTCTCCATCTTTTACACGTACCGTTACTGTTGCAGTCTCTTCAGTTGATAATACTGCCGCATTAATCTTTAAACTTAATGCGACACCATCATACTCAGCTTGTTGTAAAGCATTTGTCCATTGAGGCTTTAGCTTCACAAAAGTACTATCATTGACACTCACATCTACTTCAAGGTCATCACCTTCATTATCGTTTACTTTTAAACCTAAGGTAAAACTTGTCGTAGCATTTAGCGTGATGTCTGCAAGTGGACTTTCAATCACAGGGGCATCATTGACAGAAGAGATATTTACTGTAAATGTTTGGGCGGTACTTATTCCATTGGCAGTAGCTGTGACTTCTATAGTCACTACACCAAATGCATTTGCCTCTTGACTTACTACCAATACACCATTGACTATATCCACTGTAACAATATTATTATTAGATGATGTTGCCGTATAACTTATTGGATTATTCTCTTCATCTGTTGCATGTAGTGTGATATTCAAGTTTGTAGAATCTTCTATACTATTTATATCTGCAATTGGGTCTAGTACAGGTGCATCATCTTCTGCGGTTACATTGATAGTCACGGTATATGCTGTAGAATTACTTTCTCCATCATTAACCATAAATCCAAAAGTAGCATAAGCGATTCCATTGTCATTGCTATAAGGGCTAAAGCTTAGATTGCCTATATCGGCTAGTAGTATCTCTTGGTTTAGTGTTACATCCACATTATTAAGCATTAAACTTCCATTATCTTCTAAACTCGTGATAAAAATAGATTCTAAAGTATCTCCAGTATCTACATCCGTGAAGTTGAAGTCATTACTAATAAAAGTTTTGTTTGTGTCTTCATCTATGGTAAAGCTTATATTTGAAGCTGTTGGTGCATCATTGACATTGGTTACTGTCACAATAGAGTTTTTAGTATCTTTAGCTCCATCGTCATCTGTGGTAACTACTGTAATGTTTGCTTCACCAAAGAAGTTAAGCGTTGGGATAAAGGTAATACTATCATTACTTTCTACTACGACTGTTCCGTTTGTAGCACTTGCTGTTGTTGTCACTGTACCATCTACATCAGTTGCTGTGAAGCTTATATTCACTGCTGTATCTTCTTCTGTAGTGGCTGTTGCAGTGATGCTAAGTATAGGGGCATCATTGACATCAGTTACTGTCACAATAGAGTATTGTGTATCTGTATCTCCATCATCATCTGTAGTAACTACTGTAATATTTGCTTCGCCATAGAAGTTAAGCATAGGAGTAAATGTAATTGTACCATTTGCATTCACTACAACTGTTCCACTTGTAACTGTTGCTGTAGTTGATGCTATTGTACCATCTACATCTGTAGCTGTGAAATTAATAGAAACATTCTCATCATCTTCAGACATAGTAGCTGTTGCATCTACTGTTAAGCTTGGTGCAGTATTACAAACTCCTGCATTATCGGTGATGCTTAGTGTAAAGTTATGCTCTACTGATTCTGTACCATCACTTAGGACAAGAGAAATGTTATGCTCACCTAAGTTGGCACATGTTGGCGTTCCTGTAATAAAAGCATTAAATACCAATTCAAAGTTTGTAGGAAGTGTGGTACCTGACGCAACACTCCATGTTAGGCTATCTCCATCTACATCATTTGCTTGTAAAAGATAAGAAAAAGGATGATTTACTTCAACTGTTGTGATGGGTGTGCTTAAAATTGTTGGTGTATCATTGACGCTTGTACTTATTACTGTAGTATTGTTATCTATAGTAGTATGTTTTTCATCCCTGACGACAATAGTAAAGGTACTCGTTTCTGTAGAACCTGCAATACCTCTATTCTCACTTGGAGTAAAGACTATCGCTTGAAGTGCAGTTTGAACAGAAGAGAGCGTTCCTAAGTTTATAGATGTAGCAGATAAACTTCCTTTGGTAGGATCATCTATAATGATAGTAACATTTAGGTTATCACCCTCAGCATCTGCTAAAGTAATCGTAGAGAATGGTAAAATAGTTCCTGTATCATTCACTTCTTGGTTTGCTAATGCACCTGAAATAATTGGTGCAGTATTACAAACTCCTGCATTATCGGTGATGCTTAGTGTAAAGTTATGCTCTACTGATTCTGTACCATCACTTAGGACAAGAGAAATGTTATGCTCACCTAAGTTGGCACATGTTGGCGTTCCTGTAATAAAAGCATTAAATACCAATTCAAAGTTTGTAGGAAGTGTGGTACCTGACGCAACACTCCATGTTAGGTTATCTCCATCTACATCATTTGCTTGTAAAAGATACTGATAAGCAAAATGATGATTTACTTCAACTGTTGTGATGGGTGTGCTTATGATGACTGGTGTATCATTGACTCCTGTGGTGACTACAGTAGTATTTGCATCTACTGTTGAGTCTGTACCATCATTTATGGTGATACTAAAGGTCGTAGTCTCTGTCTCTCCTCCTGCTAGTTTGTTTTCTGTAGGAGTAAAGACTATCGCTTGTAATGCACTTTGTACTGAAGACAAAGTACCTGAAGCTATAGAGTTTGTAGAGAGTGTTCCGTTTGCACTACTATCTAGCGTGATACTAATACTTACATTGTCATTTTGGGCATCACTTAATATAACAGAACTAAAAGGAGATATAGTTGCTGTGTCTAGTACTGCTTGATTCGATACTGTTCCTGAAATACTTGGTGCAGTATTACATGTACCATCATCTTCGACTGTGAGTGTAAAGTTATGCTCTACAGAGCTTGTCCCGTCACTTAGGATAAGAGCGATATCATGTGTACCTAGATTTGAACATGTTGGGGTACCGTTAAGTGCTAGAGTTGCTGTGAGCTTTTTAATAGCATTGTTATCAGTATCTGCGATATAGACATTTCCTGCTTCATCTACTGCAAGATTATATGGATTATTTAGTTCTGATGATAATAAAGTAGTAAGTACACCATTCACATCATATTTCTTGATGCTATTACTATCCGCATCTGCGATATAAATATTTCCTTTTTCATCTATATCAACACCACGTGGATTATTTAGTCCTGATGATACTACCGTAGTAAGTACACCATTGACATCATATTTTTTGATGCTATGGGTATAAGTATCTGCAAGATAAATATTTCCTTCGCTATCTACTACAATACCAAATGGATAAGTTAGTCCTGATGATATTACAGTAGTAAGTACACCATTCACATCATATTTCTTGATAGCTCCATTATCGCTATCTGAGATATAAATATTTCCTGCTTGGTCTACTGCAATACCATAAGGAAGATGTAGACCTGATACTAAAGTAGTAAGTACACCATTCACATCATATTTCTTGATAGCTCCATTCTCGCTATCTGCGATATAAATATTTCCTGCTTGGTCTACTGCTATCGCACTTGGTTGATTGAGACCTGATGATACTAAGGTAGTAAGTACACCATTTACATCATATTTCTTGATAGCATGATTATAAGTATCTGCGATATAGATATTCCCTGCTTGGTCTACTGCTACATCTCTGGTATGGAATAATCCTGATGATACTAAAGTAGTTAAGCTTTGATAAGTGTTACCAATACTCAACCATGATGGTAAAGTTGTACCACCTAGCACTGACCATGTCAATTCATCATCATCTGCATCTGTTGCACCTAATACATAATCATAAACACTATTTGCATCTGTTGTTATGATTGGTGTACTTGTTATGATTGGAGTGTCATTGACATTATTTACCGTAACAATAGATATTTGTGTATCTGTATCTCCATCATCATCTGTAGTAACTACTGTAATGTTTGCTATACCATTGAAGTTAGGTGTAGGGGTAAATGTAATAGTACCATTTGCATTGACTACCACTGTTCCATTGGTTGCTGTTGCTGTTGTTGATGCTATCGTTCCATCTACATCTGTAGCTGTAAAAGAGATATTTACTGCTGTATCTTCATTTGTAGTTGCTGTTGCATCTACTGTTAAAGTAGGTGCATCATTCACATCAGTTACCGTAACAATAGATATTTGTGTATCTGTATCTCCATCATTATCTGTAGTAACTACTGTAATGTTTGCTATACCATTGAAGTTAGGTGTAGGGGTAAATGTAATAGTACCATTTGCATTGACTACCACTGTTCCATTGGTTGCTGTTGCTGTTGTTGATGCTATCGTTCCATCTACATCTGTAGCTGTAAAAGAGATATTTACTGCTGTATCTTCATTTGTAGTTGCTGTTGCATCTACTGTTAAAGTAGGTGCATCATTCACATCAGTTACCGTAACAATAGATATTTGTGTATCTGTATCTCCATCATTATCTGTAGTAACTACTGTAATGTTTGCTATACCATTGAAGTTAGGTGTAGGGGTAAATGTAATAGTACCATTTGCATTGACTACCACTGTTCCATTGGTTGCTGTTGCTGTTGTTGATATTATTGTACCATCTGTAATTGAGGCTGTGAAGTTAATATTTACTGCTGTATCTTCATTTGTAGTTGCTGTTGCATCTAGGGTTAAAGAGGGTATAGCAGTATTTGAAATATGATTAAACAAACCTGTAACATCTGATTGACTTAAGCTACGAGAATAGACTCTTACATCATCAATAAGACCATCGAAATATTCATTCAAGATTACAACCCCAATAGCACCATTAATCAGTGAAGCATTGAATCCTGTAACGGTATCACTTGAACCAAATACACCATCAACATATATACTTCTTGTACTTGTACTACTATCCCATGTAGCGACAATATGATGCCAATTATTAGTAATGTCTCCTGTAGTGTATTGTAAATCCTCAAACCACCAAAAATTATTAAGCCCATTTGGTTCTAGTCTTAATGCATTTACTTCATGTATACTACTAGAACTTCTATAATTACCCCATCCTATAATACCCCTATAACCCATTGTGTCAGCTTTAATCCAAGCACTTAGTGCATAACTTCCAGTAGTGGGAAAGTTTGTGAGTGTATTTAAGGCTATTTGAGAGTTACTGCCATTGAAACTCGCAGCATTTCCAAATTTACCTGCTGTGTAGGTAACATTACTGGGTGTTCCAGTATTGTCCCCACCTGCTAAGTCATTTGCATTGTTTTCAAATTCATAATGTGCGATTAGCCCTGTTGTAATATCTGCATAAGCTAGAGTTGTTAATGAATAGACGAAAATTATAAAAATTAATAATAATTTTTTCATTGTTATTCCTTTAAAATATAATATATATTCTAACTATATCTGAATATAATCACATAATAATCACATTTTAGGTCAGCAATTCTAATTCCCCTAAAATAAAAATAAGGTCATTATCCCAAAAGTAATATAATAAGGGATAAAGGAGTAAAAATGAAAGAATTATCCCAAAATATAAAAATAATAAGAGAAGGATTTAAAAAATTACCAGATAAACGAGGGAAAGAAGGGGAAATATATACAATAGAAGACATAGTACTAAGTGCATTTAGCCTTTTTTACTATATTAGACCCCCAATATTCTTATTTCTGTGTTTTAGAAAATTTTATTTTAGGGGAATTAGAATTGCTGATAATTATAGGGATACTATCAAGAAGAAAGGCAAATATGTACAATCCAATATCCACAGAGTTTTTTGACCAGTTAACCGTTGCTATGCAAAGAAAGATTCCTTCAAAGATAGAATATTATCAAAATGAAACACAAGAAAAAAGCCAAGAGAAACAAGAGATAAAAGCGTTGGTACATACAATGGAAGTCATCGATGGGTTTGAATTTTTAGTCTTAGATAGCAAAGAGAAAATCCGATTGGCATGGGTGGTTAAATTTAATGGCAAAAGACATAGAGAAGATTAGTCTCTACGTGATAAAAAAAGCTATCTCAATAAAACATATACCCTATGCCCCATACAGGATGAAAGTACTTAGCTTTGTGTTGGGGGTCTATTTTATTTTTGAGTCGGTTGATGGCTACGTTGATAGCATTGTCATTGACTCCTTCGCCGTCTGTTCCCCATACTTCCTCACGCAAGAAGTCTCTTGTAAGAGGTTTTTCTATCTGTTTCATAAAGGTGTAGAGAAGTTTAAATTCTAGGCTAGTCAGGGAGATAGGGCTGTCATTGAGATAGAGTGCTTTATTTGCAATATCTAAGATAAGTTCTTTGTGTTTGATGCGTGAGTGTGGGGTTAATGCTCCAGAGCGTTTGAGTAAGGCTTTGACTCTTAGGGTAAGTTCTTTAGGAGAAAATGGTTTGATCATGTAGTCATCAGCACCTGCTTCAAATCCTTCTTCTAGCTCAAAATCATTGTCTTTGGCTGTGAGAAATATCACAGGGATAGTATAGCCTACTTCACGTAAATAAGAGACAAATGTACTGCCCTCCATACCTGGTAGGTTTCTATCTACTAACATCAAATCAGGGGTTTCTTCTTCTAAAAATTGTTCTACATTTTGGGTAGAAACAAATCCAGTGACGCGATAGCCTTCTTTGTTAAGGTGGTATTCGATAAGTTCTAATATATCTTCTTCATCTTCAATGATGAGTATTTCAATATCTTTTTTCATAATCTTTTTTCATAGGAAGTGAGGATAAGGTGCGTAAAGTACGCACCTTAAAAATTAGTATCCACTTATCGAAATCATCGCTGAGAAGTAAGAAAGAAGTGATTGAACATAGAAGATAGCCGTAAAGGTAGCAACACCTGCTAATCCGATGATAACCATCAAAGGTTTAGAGATATTGTAATACACCGTATCTACATCTTTTACAGGGTCTTTTAAGAACATATACACAATGAGTTTCAAGTAATAGTATGCTGCAATAGCCGAGTTAAGTCCCATGATAATCGCTAATGGTACATATCCAGCATTTACAGTAGCTTGCATCACATAAATTTTACCCCAAAAGAGTGAGAATGGAGGTACACCTGCGAGTGAAAGCATAAATATCGCCATCATCACTGCACCAATTGGCATGATTTGGATAAGTCCTGCAAATTTCTCATACGGATGGTCATAACGTTTGTCAAATCTTCTGGTTTTGTGACGTGAAATCCACAACATTGCAAATGCCCCAAGGTTCGTAAACATAAAGAGAGCATAGTACAAGAAGATACTTGTATTCCCCTCTGTGGTATTTAGAGCCAAGGCTGCCATGATGAAACCAGCATGAGAGATAGAAGAGTATGCCAACATACGTTTGACATCATTTTGTACCAATGCCATAATATTTGCTAGTGTCATCGTAATCACTGCTAGGATAATCAATGTCCATCTTACCCACTCGATACCCAAGTCGATATACATACCAAAGATTCTGATACTCACAACAAAAGCTGCGATTTTGGGAACAACTGCCATATATCCAGCCAGTGGAGCAGATGCACCCTCATAGACATCAGGAGCCCATGTATGGAAAGGAAATAGTGAAAGCTTAAAAGAGAAAGCAACAAGCAAGAGTACAGATGAACCAAAGATAGCAATCATGATACCTGTATCATCCAAGCGTGTAGCTAAAACTTCTGCTACTTTATAGAGTTCTACTGACCCTGTCAATGCATAAACTACGGCTGAACCCATAGCAAAAAATGCAGCGGCCAATGCACCCATGGTAAAGTACTTCACCGCAGCTTCATAAGAATCTGCTCTATTGTGAAGTGCAATCAAAGTATACAGTGCCAATGATGCTGTCTCAATCCCTACAAAGATAAGGATAAGGTTATCAGTAGATACCATAAATTGGAATCCTGCTACCATAAATAAGAAGAGGGCAAAAAATTCAGGGTATGAATACTCATGGAATCTCTTTGAGGTGAGTGCCAAAGGGATAAATAACATCGAAGCACCAATAATCATAAGCTGTGATATGATAGCAATACCATCAATCAGCATGACATCAAAGAAGCCTCGTTCGTTGACATTGAGACCCAACACAGCACCAAAGTCTACAAATAGTATCAATACAGTAAGCATTACATACAATGATTTATCTAGTTTTTCATTCAATAAATCAATAATTAAAATAATCAAACCACCTGCAATCGCAATAAGCATAGGAGCAAGGGTAATAAGGTTTAGACTCTCTAAACTGACGTTAATAGGCTCTAACATTACTGTGCCTCCTTCGTTAATTTGGCAACTTTTATTATCTCTTTTGCCTCAGGTGTAATTGCTTTTTCATCCATAAATGTCAAAAGTGCATTGACTGAATTGTCAATAGGTGCTAAGATTGGTTTGGGATAGACACCTAACCATATCACGATAGCTACCAATGGAATGAGTGACCATATTTCTCTTGTGTTTAAATCTTTTAACTTTTTGTTTTCTTCTTTGTCGAGTGGACCAAAGAATGTAAGTTTCATTACTCTTAGCATATAGATAGCACCCAAGATGATAGATGTACCTGCTAAGATAGTCATCATAGGAGAGATTTGATAGAAACCAAGAAGTACTAAAAACTCACCCACAAATCCAATAGTAAGAGGAAGCCCTACAGATGCCATAAGCATGATACCAAAGATGATAGCAAATTTAGGCATCACCGCTGCCAATCCACCAAACTCTGAAAGCTCTTTTGTGTGTCTTCTCTCATAAATCATACCCACAAGCATAAACAATGCCCCTGATACGATACCATGCGATAACATTTGGAAGATAGAACCTGAAAGTCCTTCTGCGTTCATCGCAAAAAGTCCTAACATGATAATTCCCATGTGTGAGACGGATGAATAGGCGATGACTTGCTTAATGTCTTTTTGTGCATACGCAATCATGGCTGTATAAATCACCATAATAAGTGCTAAAACAGCAATAGGAGTAATCGCCATCACAGAAGCATCAGGGAACATTGGAAGTGAAAATCTTACAAATCCATACGTACCCATTTTAAGTAAAACAGCTGCTAGTATCACCGAACCAATGGTAGGTGCTTGACCGTGAGCATAAGGAATCCATGTATGAAATGGAAACATTGGTACTTTGATAGCAAAACCAATAAAGAATGCCCCAAAGAGCCATAATTGATACTCCACAGGTAAAACCAAGGCATACCAATCTGTAATAGCAAAACTCCATATACCTGTAAGGCTATGATAGATGTATGCTACAAATAACATACCTACTAGCATGATAAGTGACCCTGTAAAGGTATAAAGGAAAAACTTAATCGATGCGTACACTCTTAGAGGTCCACCCCATGCACCAATGATATAAAGCATTGGTACAAGAGAAAGTTCCCAGAATAGATAGAAGATAATGGCATCAAGTGCTACAAATACCCCTACCATTGTCATCTCTAAGAAAAGAAGTGTGATAATCATATTTTTAATATTCTTTGTCTCACCCATAGATGCCATACCAATAAGGGTCATCAATGTAGTCATAAGAATGATAAACAATGAAATCCCATCAGCTCCAAGATAATAAGAAATCCCCATATCAGGAATGAGAGGTATCATTTCAACAAACTGCATCCCTGCATTGTTCATATCAAAACTAAACCACAACCATAAAGAGAGAAAAAATTCAATCGCTGTGACGGTAATACCGTACGCTCTTATACTCTTTTTATCTACTACAAATCCTAGCAATCCTGCGATTGCTGGGAAGAATACCAATATACTTAATATATTATCCATTTTAACCCCTTAAGCTATCATCGCTGAAATAGCAGCGATTAATAATAACAACACAGCACCTACAGCCATCCAATTTAGATAGTTTGAAAGGTTACCTGTTTGCATACTTCTTGTTTTATCCCCTGAGACATAAAGGAATTTAGCGATATTATCTACCGTTGCATCAACAATTTTTAAGTCAACTTTTTTCCAAAGTACTTCAGAAATCATCATATAAGGTTTTGTGATAAACTCTTCATAAAACTTAGGTATATAGTATTGATTGATAAGCAATTTATAGAAGAAGCCATTTTCAACTTTTTCTGATCTTTTCCATGCTTTGTCGCCTGTTTGTCCATATTTTATGTACGCATAAGCAATCCCTGAAAGAGCTACAAATATAACAAGAAGCCCTAAGTATGTTGCCAAATGATGTGTATGTTCAGACATATCATACTGTACGGTAGTACCTATATTGTAGATAAAGGCTTTGTACGTTCCCATAAACCAACCTGTAATCACTGCAAGGACTGCCAAAGGAGACATTGCTACAAGCACAAATTTGTACATTTCGTGAGGGTCAAAACCTAGTGCCGTGTGACGGTCTTCACCATGGAAAGACAAGAAAACTTGTCTAAATGAATAAAATGCCGTCATACCAGCTGTAATCACCAATACAATCCATAAGATATAGGTATGTTCATTAAATGCTGTTTCGATAATCGCATCTTTTGACCAAAATCCTGCTAGAGGAGGAAGTCCTGCTAGTGCGATAGAAGCCACGGTCATATAAATCCATGTACCTCTCATTTTTTTTCTCAATGCACCCATTTTAAAGAGGTCAAGTTCATCATGCATTGCATGCATAACATTACCCCCACCTAAGAATAGAAGTGCCTTAAAGAATGCGTGAGCTGCAAGGTGGAACAATGCTATCCAATATGCACCAAGTCCAACAGCTGCAAACATATAACCTAACTGTGAAAGTGTAGAGTAAGCAATGATACGCTTAAGGTCACGTTCGACCAATGCCATAGACGCTGCATAAAATGCTACGAATGTACCTAAAGATGCGATAAAGAATGACACACCTGAGACTGCGTCCATAGAGTAAAGTGGATTAGACCTAATCACCAAGAAAACCCCTGCTGTTACCATTGTAGCTGCATGAATCAACGCTGATACTGGTGTAGGACCTTCCATGGCATCTGTAAGCCAAGTATGAAGTGGAAATTGTGCTGATTTACCCATTGCCCCAATAAAGAGTGCAATCGCAGCACCTACAAGGACACTATCACTAAGATAAGGAAGCTGTGCAAATACTTCATCATATTTTAATGAACCTGTATTCCAGTAAAGTATAAAGATACCAATAAGCATTCCAAGGTCAGCAATACGGTTCATAATAAACGCTTCATTTGCTGCCCATGATGGAGAGATAGAAGGGTTGTCTTTTCTGTCTTGGTCTGGCTTGTGATACCAAAATCCAACCAATAACCATGAACAAACACCCACGCCTTCCCAACCGATAAATAGACCCAAGAAATTGTCAGACATCACAAGTATCATCATCGAAAATACGAAAGCAGATAGGTAAGAGAAGAATCTATTAAAACTCTTGTCATGGTCCATATATCCAATCGCATAGATGTGTACGACCGTAGAAACCAAAGTAACTACCGTCATCATCGTAACTGAAATCTGGTCAATCACAAAGCCAAATTCGACATTGAAGTCTCCAGCATGAATCCAATCCATCATCGTGACCTGTATCACTGTACCTGTAAGATACAGATTATACGCCAGTATCGCTGAAGCGATAAAAGATAGACCAATCAAAGATGAGCCAATGACACCTACAAAGATTCTTCTCTCACTCATACCAAAAAGTGCTGCAAATAAAGAACCTACAAAGGGTGCAAAAAGTGCTATATATACTAAAGTTTCCATACCTATCCTCTCATACTTGCTAGGTCATCTAAGTCAAGAGAACCATGTTTTTTATACAATACAATTAAGATACCTAGTCCAACGGCTACTTCAGACGCTGCAATAGCGATAATAAAGAAGGCAAACATTTGACCTGTTAAATCATTGTAATAGTGTGAAATAGCTGCAAATGCGATATTGACGGCATTGAGCATGACCTCTGTTGCAAAAAATAGCATAAGTAGATTTCTTCTTCTAAGTACGCCAACCAATCCTATCGAAAATATTATCGCTGATACGATTAGGTAATGAGATAAACCTATCATTTTTTATCCTTTACTATCATAATTTCTTCATCTGCACCCAAATCTTCGGTGAGACTGTCATCCATCTTTTTACCTGCTAGTATAATCCCTGCTATCATAGCCACCAATAACATCACGGCTGCTACTTCAAAAGGTACAAGGTATTTGGTAAAGAGTACCATTCCTACATCTTGTGCATTTCCAACACCTTCCGTCATAGGATACAGTGCTGTAATCGCATCAGGATGGGCAAGGTTTGCTTGATTTAATCCTACAAAGATAAGGACAAGAACCAATGCACTCATGCCTCCTAATAAAAATACCAACGCTGAACTTGTATTTTTTTCTTTAATATCTTTGGTTGCATCAAAGAACATCATCGCAAATGAATACAGAGCCATAATAGCTCCTACATACACGATAAGTTGTACCACACCCAAAAAATCTGCACCTAAGGTAAAGAAAAAACCTGAGATAAGTACCATACCTGCTGCCAATGAAGTCATGGCATACAGTATATTTTTACTCATTACTGTTACTAAAAACAGTCCTATTATTAAAGCCGAAAATAGGTAAAAGGCTATCAATTCATACATTTTAATCTCTCCCTAGTACGCTAATGGCGTTTGTGTGATATTTTCGTCAGCATTTGGTGATACGGCACCAAAGCCATCATATTCTTGTTGTAAGTTCAATTTATCGATAGGCGTAAGCATATCTTCAAAAAGTGAATACCCTGCACGTTGTTCTGAAGCATTTTCATAACGTGGACCATGAACAATAGCAAGTTCAGGACACACTTCTGCACAATAACCACAAAAGATACAACGCCCAAAGTTAATCGTATATTCACTCACTTCTTTACGCTGTTCTTCATCATATCTTGTATCCATTGAAATACAATTTGAGATACATATCTTTTCACATAGACCACATCCGATACATCTATAATTACCAGATTCAAGTAATCTAAGCATATCATGAATGGCTCTATAACGTGGTGATATTGGCATCTTCTCAAAAGGATATTTTACCGTATGCACATCCCCTTTTACGAGTGTATTTATCATTTCTCTCATAACCACCCAAAGCCCTACAAAAAGCTCACCTTTGACGGCTCTTGTTACAACTTGTGTAAATTTTTCCATCCCTGTGTTGGGAGGTGTACCTACATCAAGTGTTTTATAGGTGTGTATGCCTACATTTCTATTTTTAAATTGTTCTAAACTCATATCTGCTCCTTATACCATCATTACTATGGCTGTAATTAGAATATTTACAAGTGCCAATGGCATCAATACTTTCCAACAAAGCCACATCAACTGATCTGGTCTTACATGTGGCCATGCGGCTCTTACCCATAACATTAAGAAGAAGAAAAATGCAATTTTCAGCATAATCGTCAACCATCCAAACATACTTGCTGAATCATATCCACCCAAGAATACAATAGATGCAATAATAGAAATAGTAATCATATTGGCATACTCACCAATAAAGAACATTCCCCATCTCATACCTGAATACTCTGTGGCATATCCTGAGACTACTTCGGCTTCATGCTCTAAAAGGTCAAAAGGTGTTCTATTGGTCTCGGCAAATCCTGCGATGAGGAAAAGCACAAAGGCTACAGGCTGTTGCCAAATCATCCATGATAAGACACCCTCTTGTTGATAATTATTAAAATCAACAAAAGAGAGTGACCCTACTAGCATGATAGGGGCTAAGATAGAAAGCCCAGTAACCACTTCATAAGAAAGAAACTGCACAGCTGTTCTAGCTGCTCCGATGATACCCCATTTATTCGCTTGAGACATACCAGCCAAAAGTGGACCATATAGCCCTGCTGCCATCATACCTAGTACAAATAAAATACCAATATTTAAATCCGATGCAATAGACGGTACAAATACCCCACCCAATAAAGGGATAAACTCTGGTATAGTAAAGTCTGGGAACACAGGCACAGAAGAAAGAGCAATAAATGCTGTCGCTGCTGTGATAATTGGTGCTATCATAAAGATAAATTTATTGGCATTTTGAGGGATAATATCTTCTTTTGTAAAAAGCTTGATTCCATCTGCTGCGATTTGTAATAACCCAAAAGGACCTACGTGCATTGGTCCTAAACGTCTTTGCATAAATGCAAGGACTTTTCTTTCGATATAGGTACCAAATCCTGCAATAGCCGAAATCACTGCCAAAATAATAATGGCTTTGATGATGATACCTAGTGCAGTGACCTGTGGTAGATCTGTTACAATATGTTGTGCGAGTGTTGTTTCCATATTACACCTTTCTCAATGTTACTGTTTGATAGCGTGACCCTGCAAAGAGGTCATACACACCTTGAGCTGATTTAAAATCTGGTACTTTTACAATATCCCCAAGGATTTTGGCATCGGCTACGACATCTAAAGTAATACTTCCATTTTCAAAAACCACTTCTACCTTATCGCCTAAACTCTCTGCTTTTTCTACACTTGCATACAGTGAAAATGTTTCAAAAATTTCATGAGATTTATCAGTAAAGTCATTAAATTGTCTAGCAGGATTACAACGATATGCAATCTCGCCTTCTAAAACAGCACTTTGGTCACACTCTGCTACTTCTGGTAGTTGGGCTTCTACATGACACGTTTCTAGTCTATATCCACGATTGTCTTTCCCATCATTGCTAAAGCTATTAGGTAAAGTATCAAATTCAAGCGATTTAAAGCCTTTATCTGTAGGCAACATCACCGTCCAATCAATAGTCAACGCAGGAGCATCTACAAGCTCTTTCATAAAGTCATTGAGTTCATACCCATTGTATTCAACCGCTGCATTGGTAGGAAGTACACGTTTAGCAATACTTGTGAGTGTCCCCTCTTGCTGATTCATCGCAGGTATATCTATATCCCCCGTCCCAAGAGCAGAGAGTCTAAAGTCACCATTTTCATTGTATCCAATGGTATAACCACTCTGTGCATCATCAAGTTCACAAAGGAGTGCTACCCCCAGTGCATTTGATTTTGGTGGTGTCATCACTACATCAATGTTACAAGTAGCCTCAACCAATGCTACCAATTTGGCAATATTTTCTGCTTTGTCATGATAATATAAATCTTCACCCAACATCATAGAGAAGTGTTCTTTTTTCTTCATCATTTTGGCAAATACATCATCAAATTTAGAAGCATCTCCACCCAATAAGCTCACAAGTCCATTGCTAGTAACACTAATTTCTTTGTCTACCATTTCAGTGACTTTTTTAGATACTTCTTCCTCTTCTCCACTCTCTTCATTAAGAACCATCTCTCTGACGGTGACTATCTTTTTCTCTTTGATAGTTTTTGTCTCAGTGTTTTTGAAGCTCTCAATATAGTCTTTGACTTCAGAAGAGAGTTTGTCTTTATCTGCAAATAAATCAAGTACCAAATAAAGTGCTGCTTCTTCAAGACCTACTTTATGATTGAAAACTTGCACATTTTTACCAAAGGTAGGAATCAATGTATCTCCAACAGGATGAAAATAAAACCCTGCCCCTTTATTGAGCTTTTGTACATTATTGAAAGCATATTTCATCGCAGGAGAATCATTTCTCAAAGCAGCACCAATAGAGATAACAAAATCAGACTTTTTCATGATAGCATCGGTATCTGTTGTCCAAAGTGAATTACCAGAAGCTGCTTCATAATGATGTAAGAATGTTTGAAAGGCTTTTACTTCAGGGTTATAAAGCTTGATTCCCATTTTTTCTTTTAATGTTTGAAGCATGAAAGCCTCTTCATTTGTTATCATAGAATTAAAGCGAATGGTATCGGCTTTTTTGAAAGCATTAATAGCATTCTTAAAGGCTTCTTCATCTTTGGTTGCTGTGGTATTTTGGAAGTCATAGGCAAAACGTGCTGACCCATCCAAAGAAACATACGACCACTCATTGGTGATTCTATAAATCTTCTCTGTTCTATCTTCTATAGAGGTAGGTTTGACTTCATAATAAATCTGTGCCCCATCAGAAGAATGTGCTGCTACAGCTGGTACTCGTTTTAAGTCCCATGCATTAGAGGTATAGACAAAATCTACAGATGCCAATGCACCTACAGGACATACGGCGATACATTCGCCACAGTCTGAACAGTTTGTAAAGTTTGTACCATTACTTGGAGCGATGATAGACTTTTGAAGCTTGTTCCACATAGAGTATGCATCTTTAGGCATAGTCTCTTTATAGCCTTTGTCTAATTCTGCACCTCCACGTTTGACTGTCGTAATCGCAGCATCCCCAATCATATCTTTACACACTGTGGTACATCTCTCACATACGATACAAAGACCTGAATCATAGTGTAGTACCGAAGACCAATCTGTGGTTTCACGTTTACCATCTGGTATCATGTAAGATTGAGAATCTACACCAAGCTCTAAGGTATAGTTTTGTAATTCACATTCACCTGATTTGTCACATACACCACACTGTAGTGGGTGATTGACATCATATACTTCCATAATGGCTCTACGCTCTTCAAGAATATTTGGCGTATCAACGGTGATTGCCATCCCTTCTTTTACTTTTGCGTTACAGGCATAAACTTGTTTTCCATCTGCTTCTACAAGACAAATACGACACGCCAAGGTAGGCGAACATCTTGTCAAGTAGCATATAGCAGGGATAAAAACATCATTAGCACGAGCAGCATTAAGGATAAATTCACCCTCTTTTGCTTTAAACTCAGTACCGTCAATCGTGATAGAAATCATATTATCTACCGTTTGTACTTCACTCATATTAGCTTCCTACTTTCTGAATTTCTACTTTACTAAACCTATAAGAGGATACCAAAGGCGTACTTAATCCCATATCATAGGTAGGGTTAAGGGCAATGGTTCCCTTCATAAATGTATCAATCTTAAACACTCGTTTAAACGTCACGCCATCAATAATAAAAGAGAGTCTCTCTCCATCACTTATCTTGCCTATCGTTGCAAACTGAGAAGAACCCAATAAAACAGCCTCTCTTTCTAAAGATTTACATATATGTGTAAAGGCTGAAAATTGTTCTTCAGGGTTGCAAATATAGATTACTGCCCCATCAAAACCATCCAATTCAGCCACCTCTTCTATCGTATCTTCTACTGCTACCTTAGCATTGTCCAAAAGATACCCTCTGTGTTCTACACCCATCGTGTCAAAATAATCAGGTAGCCCATCAAAAGCCAAGGCTTTAAATCCACCCTCTTTAGGTAAATTTGGGGTATAGTCAATCGTATATTCTGCATGGATTCCTAGTGCATTGGCAATGTCATTTAAGACATACCCACCATAAGGTTGAGACACATTCATCGGTACGACACGTTTGTCATTACTGGTAATTGTGCCTTCTTGTTGGTTTGCAGCAGGCATATCTAAGCTATTGTCATGCCTAGAAGCATCACCCAAAGCAGACAATACAAAATCAGCATCGGCATTGTAACCAATACTCTCTCCTTCACTTTGCTCATCGTCAAGGTCACAAATGAGAGAAACACCCATAGCATTACCAGCAGGAGGAACACAAACAACATTGAAATCTGTATATTTTTCTACCAATGCTAAAATTTTAGCAATATTTGTCGCTCTCGGATGTGCATAGAGGTCAGACCCTATGACCAAAGAAAAGCCTCTTTTTTTAAGCATAGACTTTCTAAGGCTCTCTAACTCTTCTTCTCCTACATTGGATTCAGCACTCAAATTGCCAATATCCAAATCACGTAGAAAAGATTGTACCTTGATAGGCAGGTCAATATCACGAAGTAACATCTCTACAAGTAAAGCACTCACACCCTCTTCACTTTGAGGTTCATATTTAATGAACTGTGTTACGATATTTTTCATCTCATTTTCTTCTAGTGGGTGCATATACGCGACTCTTGCTCTATGCCACTTTGAAGCCATGTTGATATGGTATTTAACAATAGGTGCATCATCATAAATTTTTGTACCTAGTACAATAATCGCTGTAGATTCAGAGATACCTTTGAGCGTCCCTGAGTAAAGATTTTTCCCAGTGATAGACCCATACGCTCTCATAAATTTCTGATATGCTCTAGCTTCCCTTGAAATGAGTTTTGCGCCTGTACGCTCTTTTATCTTTTGTAAAATAAAGGCTTCTTCATTGGTGATTTGTGATGCAAAAATAATATTTTTTGCATCTTTCATTGCTTTAACAGCTTTGCTAAATGCTTCTTTGTCTTTGCTCACATTTTTATTGGCATAGTCAAAACCATAACGCCCTGCTCCACACAGTGAAGTAAATTCAAAGTTATTGGTCACACGATAAATTTTATCATGTTTGACTTCATAACTCATCTGACATCCACCACCACAATGAGGACAAGCCGAAGGAATCTTTTCGAGTTCCCATGCATTGGTAGAATATTTAAACTTAGTATCTACCAATGCCCCCACAGGACACACAGCCGCTGCCTCGCCTAGTGAGGCATAATTTTTATCTTTTTTGGTATTAATAATCGTTGAAGAGTACCCACCAAATTGAAGTTTGAGTGCTTCATCGCCTGTAATCTCAGTTGAGACCCTCACACACTTTTCACACATGATACAAAGTGCAGGGTCATAAGAAACATGCCCCCAATTTTCTATCGGTCTGTGTTGTTCTCGTGTGGTAAAAGGCTGTTCTTTTATATCAAATTCCATTGTCTTATTTTGTAAATCACATTCACCAGACTTGTCACATACTCCACACTCTAAAGGATGATTGACATTATAAAGTTTCATAATATTTTGACGCTCTTTATGTAGTGCTTCATTGTCGGTTGTAATCACAGCACCATCGGTGGCTTTTTCTTGACAAGAGAGTATCGCACCCTCTACCCCTTCGACATTGACGATACACATACGACATGAGGCGATAGGTTTTACTTTAGTGAGATAACACATCGTAGGAATATAAATATCATTCTCACGTGCTATCGTAATAATCGTTTTACCAAAAGTACTTTTACACACTTTACCATTAATCGTGAGAGTAATTTCTTTACCTGTATTGATTGAATTATGAATACCCATCTTATACCCCTCTCATTAGACTGCTACCATAGAAATATAATAACAACGCATACATCTTTCAGCTTCAGAGATTGCCTCTTCACCTGTAAAGCCTAAATTGACTTCTTTATTGTTGGTGTTACGTTCTTCTGTTTCCAATTTTTGGCTCACGGCTCGTGGAATACCTGGCATCCAACCTGTAATTGTCTCTTTTTTATCATACACTTTTAGGCGATTTAAGTGGTCTTCCATGATTTCATCATCAAGCAAAGTACATTTACCATCATAAATATAACGGCTCATCACAGATGCTGCTCGTCTAGCCTGTCCTACAGCATTGACGATAGTCATCGGACCATATTCACAATCCCCTGCTGCAAAAACACCTTCTTTGGAAGTCATAAAGTCTTTTCCATTGGTCAAGATAGAGTTCCATGAAGTCATCTCCATGTTCCATTCTTCTGGCAAAATTTGTGTATCAAGTGCTTGTGAAACAGCAGGAATAAGATAATCAATATCTACTTCAAAATCACCATCATCAATCTTGACAAGTTGTGCGCGTCCTCCATTTGGGTCGGGGACAAGCTCAAATGTATTGACTTTAAGTTTGGTCAGTTTATTACCATCATCAAAAATCTCTTCTATAGCTGAGTGAAAGATAAATTCAACACCCTCTTCAACAGCTTCATGATACTCTTCATAGGTCGTGTTACGGATAATCGTTTTTTCATCACGACGGTACAGCATAATCACTTTTTTAGCACCCTCACGAATCGAACAACGCACCACATCCATAGAAGTAAATCCTCCACCGACACAGACCACAGTTTTGCCTTTTAGGTCTTCTTCTGCTGGGCTTCCGATACCATATTTATGCCACAAATTGACTTTGTCAAGCATAGAGATTGCACCCCAATATCCATCCATTTTTGGATTTTCATTATTGGCACGAACCTTTTTAGAAAGTCTTGCTCCAAATCCTAAAAGTGTTGCATCATACTCTGATTCTATCTCTTTGAGACGTTCTGCGTTCACACGATGGTTATTGGTAATACTTACCGTAGGCATTTCTAACACAAGATCAATATCTTTATTGTATTTGTCTATAGGCATACGGTATTCAGGTACACCCACAGCTACCTCTCCACCATTGACAGGTAAGTCTTCAAAAATATCAACTTGAATCCCTTCAAGTGCTAGATAATACGCAGCAGTAAGTCCTGCTGGACCTGCCCCGATAATGGCTATTTTCTTACCATCATTACGTGCTGGTTTTGGCTCATTTGGATGAAGCCAAGGCACTTCATGGTCGGTTTCATAATCAGCACCAATACGTTTGAGTTCCATAATAGAGATAGGCTCATCAAGATTCGCACGTCTACAAGCATCTTCACAAGGATGAGGACAAACACGCCCACAAGTATGAGCCAAAGGCATGGTTTGACGTGTAGCCGACAGAGACTCCGTAAAGACCATATCTCTCACACCTTCTATATACGCAGGAATATCCACATGAGCAGGACACATATCCGTACAAGGGGCTGTAACCTTGGCAATATAAGACGTATCTCCATCATAATGCTTAGAAGGGACTTGATTATCAATACAAGTAGTAAACTGCTCTGCATAGTGTTCCATTAAATCCAAAATAGGTTTTGGTACTGTTTTCCCAATTTCACATTTAGATGTAATCATCATCGTTTGACTTATCTCTTTGAGATGTATCACATCATCATGAGAACCTTCACCACGTGCAATTTTATCGAGCAAATCATATAGGATTCTACCACCCCATCGCCCTGGTGCGCAACGCCCACAGGCTTCTGAATATTCTTGATATTGTGCTGCATATTGGTTTGCCAATTCTACAGCATCTATATCTTCATCAAAAATAGCCACACCATCCCAACCGATAAAGGCTTTAGAGTTTGTGTCTCCATGGTAGGTTTCGGGTAATTTAAATCCCGTTTCATTCCACTCGTTAGCAGGTTTATCACGGTTGTCAATAAACTCATCCCTCCAAGTAGAAAATATTACTCCAGACATTACTCTGCCTTACCTAAATCTACTTTTTTGACGACAATCGTCCAGTCAACTTCATTGAATTTAAGTGAATTCATCAAAGTATGTCCACTCTGCTTAATCACATCAGCAGATTTTTGAATAGAAGAAAAATCTCCTACTTCAAACATAAAAATGCCTACTTCATCTACTTTGATACCCTTATCAATGAGTTCAAGCATTCGGTCATAAAAATCATCTTTTAAGTGTCTTAAATCATATCTTTTCATGCTGTCTCCTTATCTATCGACTTCGCCGAATACGATATTGGTCGTACCAATAATCGTAACAACGTCTGCAATGTATGTCCCTACCAAAAGCTTTTGAAGAAGCCCTGTATGGAAAAATGATGGTGCTCTACATTTGAGTCTATAGGCATACGGTTCACCTTCTGACTTGATGTAGAAACCTAGTTCACCTTTGGGTGATTCTGTTGGGATATACACTTCACCTTTTGGTGGTCTCATCCCTTGAGTCACAAGTACAAAATGTTGCATAAGTGCATAGTTTTGTGTCATAATTTCTTCTTTTGGAGCAGAAATATATTGTGGAGAATGTGCCATCAATTGAGGCTTTGTATCTTTATACATAGGGATAAGTTGTCTGATAATACGTGTAGATTGTCTCATCTCTTCAATATACAGTTTATACCGTCCATAAGAGTCACATCTATCAGAGATAGGTATATCAAAATCAAGCTCAGGATAAAGTTCATACGGCTCTTCTTTTCTAATATCCCATTTCACTCCAGACCCTCTTAGCATCACACCAGAACAGCCCCATGAAAGTGCATCTTCAGCAGAGATAACCCCTACATCTTCTAAACGCATTTTCCAGATACGGTTTTCTGTAAGCAAGGCTTCATAGGTATGTTCTACCTCATAATCTACTTTGTCACAAAATGCAGCAGCATTCTCTAGCCATCCCTTAGGAATATCAAGAGGAACTCCACCGATACGTACAGCAGAATGCGTGAGTCTTGCTCCACAATAGTCTTCCATTAAGTCCATTGCAAATTCACGTTCTCTAAAGGCATAAAGAAATACAGACATCGCACCAACATCAAGAGCATGTGTTGCCACAAAGAACAAGTGAGAGATAATACGATTAAGCTCTAAAAGCATTGTTCTAATCACTTGCGCACGTCTAGGTGCTTCGACACCAATGAGTTTTTCAACTGCCAGTGCATAGGCATAGTTATTTGACGTAGATGCAATATAATCGAGTCTATCTGTTGTGGGTAAAAACTCATTATAGGTCATATTTTCAGCCATTTTTTCGATACCACGGTGAAGATACCCAATATCAGGATAGGCTTTTACCACTTGTTCACCATCTAGCTCTAAAACCAGTCTTAATTGACCATGAGCAGAAGGATGTTGCGGACCAAAGTTGATAACCATAGTATTGTCATCACGCTCAAAATTGAGGTTTTCAAAAAATGGTGATAATTTATTTGCTACTTGCATACGCTCCCCTATCTTCTCTCATCTAATTGCTTAGATGAATTTTTATTATAATCAACCAAGAATGTTTCACTATACTCAATCGCTGTTTTGGTTTCACCCTCAGAAATATCTGCACCAAATGGCACTTCATATCCTACACGTGAGAAACGTTTTGTATCTTCTGTATCAATTTTGGCAGGGTCTCTGTTTTCAGGTCCGATAATATCACGGTACTCTTTACCAAAGATTTTATCTACTTCATACCATGAAGCAAATTCATCTCCTTGTAATGGATAGGTTTTAAGTAAAGGATTTCCTTCCCAGTCATCAGGCATTAAAATACGCTTCAAGAAAGGGTGATTGTTTACTTTGATACCAAACATATCAAACATCTCACGTTCAGCAAAGTTTGCTGATTTATACAAAGGTTCGATACTCTCAATCGCTAAGCCATTGGCTAAACGACAAATAACTCTTATTCTTTTGGCTTCATTGATATTAAGAAGTTGCCAAAAAAGTTCAAATTCATTGTCTTGTGCCAAATAATCTACAGCCGATTGCTCCGAACATTGTGTATAACCACATTTTTCTTTGAGTGTTTTCATCACTTCAAAATTGTTTTTAGGATTGATATGAATCACAAGTTGCCCTAATTCGACATAGGTCTCATTGGCTTGTGTTCCTACGGCTTCTACCACTGCTAAAAAGTGTGTATCTTCTACCGTGCTTCTTGGGACACGTGGAGCAACCCAAAATCTATCTGTATAATACGATTTTGCTTGAACATTGTCTTTTGGTACATATTTACGCATTATATTAACCTCGCTCTTTTACCCGTTTGGGTCGTTAAGTCTTGCTTTGTATTCTTTTTCATATCAGCAGACTCTTTACGAATTTTCTTTTGAAGCATCATCATCGCATATTGAAGTGTCTCAGGACGAGGTGCACACCCAGGAAGATAAATATCAACAGGGATAATTCTATCTACCCCTTGAACTGTTGCGTAGGTATTGAACATTCCACCTGTATTGGCACATGACCCCATAGAGATGACCCATTTAGGCTCTGTCATTTGGTCATAGAGTCTTCTTGCAAATTCGGAATGCTTCTTAGAAAGTGTACCTGCTAAAATCATCACATCAGCTTGTCTTGGAGAGGCTCTAAAGATTGTCCCCATTCTATCGAAGTCATAACGAGAAGCCCCCGATGCCATCATCTCAATCGCACAACATGCGAGTCCATACGTCAAAGGCCAAAGTGAGTTTGAACGCCCCCAGTTTACCAATTTGTCTACCGATGTTAATGCTATCGGTAATCCTGCCGAAGAGGCATAATTTACTTGATGCTGTGCCATTCAAGTGCTCCTTTTTTCCATGCGTATACGAAACCAATCGTAAGTAATAATATAAATAATAACATCTCAGCAAATCCAAACCAACCCAATAATTTAAAATCAATCGCCCATGGGAACATAAAGATAATCTCTACATCAAATAAAATAAATAAAAGTGCAATAAGATAAAATTGTACCGATATTGTATTTGGTTGCTTTGTTACCTCTGGTCCACATTCGTAGATACTAAGTTTGAGCCTCTCGGTGTCTAGTCGTGCCATTTTTCGTGATACCAAACGTGCAGCCCATAGCGTTGCTGGAAATGCTACAGCTGTTAACGCGAATAAAACAAATACACCAAAATATGGATGTTCTGTAATTACGTGAGTCATATTAATCCCTTAAGTTTTTTCATCCATTCTGTACTACTCACAAAAACATGCGTAGAGAATCCTCAGAATATTAATTTATACTATCTGAAAGATGATTAAACTATTTTTTCTTATAGAGGGTTTAATCGATTAGTTTTTATGATGTAACTATGTGAAACAAAGAAAGTGTCGGTACAATATCATAAAAAATTATAATTAATATAAGGAATTAAAAGTGACAGAAAATAAAAATACTATCAATATCCTCTATTGGGTGGCTATGGCAGGGATGGTTTTGTGGTTTGTATATTCTAAAGGCTTGATATTTGCTAATTTTGAATCTATCGAAGCCAAACAGGCTATCGCACTGATAGAAAAAGATAACAATATTAGCCTACTAGATGTCAGAACCAAAGAAGAATATAAAGAAGGTCATCTAAGAGATGCCACACTCATTCCTCTTCATGCCCTAAGCGAAAACCTAGGGATGTTAAAAGCAGACAAAAACAAAAGAATCCTTGTCTATTGCCAAAGTGGCAATCGTTCTGTATCTGCTTCACGTATCTTAGATAAGCATGGGTTTAGCGTCATCAACATCAAAGGTGGTATAAGCAAACTTAAAAATATGGGTATAGAAATAGTAAAATAAATTTTATTTCTCAATCCTCATCATAGCAATATCACCATAGACCACAGTAAGACTACTCAATGATTTCATTGCTTCTTGCATTTTACTCTCTTTGGTCTTATGGGTGGTGAAGAGTAATTTAGCTCTACTCTTTTGTAAGCTAGGTTTTTGTAACATTGATTCTATAGAGATACCAAACTCTCCCAAAGTAGAAGTAATCTTAGCCAATACACCACTCTCATCACTCACTTCAAGTCTAAGATAATATTGGGTAATAATATCATCTTTACTCAATAGCTTCAACCCTGATTCTAAGCCTTTTTTATAGCCTAACATAGGCCCTTGATTGCCGCGGACTATATCTACTATATCAGAGATGACAGCCGAAGCTGTAGCATCTCCTCCAGCACCTGGCCCATAGTACATGGTCTCTCCTACTCTATCGCCTACAACGGTCACTGCATTCATGACACCATCAACTTTGGCTATCATAGATTCTTTGGGAATCATCGTTGCATGTACGCGTAGTTCTACACCCTCACCTATTTTTTTGGCGATACCTAGTAGCTTAATCTCATACCCAAACTCTTTGGCAAAAGCCACATCTGTTTGGGTAATATTTTCTATTCCCTCAATGAGTATATCTTCTGGTTTAGCATCTATCCCATACGCAATACTAGCCAAGATAAGAAGCTTATGTGAGGCATCAAATCCACCCACATCAAAGCTTGGGTCAGCTTCTGCGTAGCCTAAATCTTGTGATTCTTTGAGGATAGCATCATACAAAGCCCCTTCATTTATCATCTTGGTAAGCATATAGTTACACGTCCCATTCATGATACCTTGTATAGACTCTATATGGTTGGCCGAAAGTCCTGTACGCAATGCTCCAATAATTGGGATACCCCCTGCTGTACTGGCTTCATACATCAAAGGAATATCTCCTGCGATTTCTTGAAGCTCATAGCGATGGTATGCCAAAAGTGCTTTATTGGCTGTCACCACTGCTTTACCGTTTTCTAAAGCTTTTTTGACCAGTGAATAGGGTTCATCTACCCCACCCATAAGCTCTACTACGATGTCTATCTCAGGGTCATTGACCACATCGAGAGGATTGTCTGAAAGGGTAATATTAACGCCACGCTCTTTAGATAAGTTTTGAACCACTCCTGATTTGACGATAATCTTTTTTCCTGCTCTAGCTTCAATAATATCTGCATTAGATTCAAGGATATTTGCTACACTCGCACCGACTGTACCTACACCTAATATACCTATTTTTACCATTATGATTTACTCTCTTCAAGCTCTTTGAGGAACTTTTTAATATTTCTAGCTGCTTGTCTGATACGATTTTCATTTTCTATGAGAGCGATACGTACATAGCTGTCTCCATATTTACCAAAGCCAATACCTGGACTCACAGCCACCCCTGCTTTGAGTAATAATTGTTTAGCAAATTCTAACGAGCCCATATCTCGTGCAATGTCAGGTATCTTACCCCAGATAAACATAGATGCATTGGGTTTACCCATCTTCCACCCTGCTTTTTCAAAGGCATCGAGCATCACATCACGTCTTTTTTGATAGCGTGGGATAATCTCTGTATCAGGTATCGTATGATGTTCATCTAGTGCCACAGTAGCAGCGACTTGAATCGGGGTAAACATCCCATAGTCTAACCATGATTTGATACTTTGTAATGCACCAATGAGCTTTGGATTACCTACGATAAATCCAACTCTCCACCCTGCCATATTGTAAGACTTAGAAAGAGTATAAGACTCTACTGCCACATCTTTTGCCCCTTCTACTTCCATGATAGAAGGCGTTTTATATCCATCAAAAGTAATATCAGCATAGGCGATATCTGAGATAATATAAAATCTTCTACGTTTAGCTAGGGCTACAAGCTTCACATAAAAATCAGCTGTTACCGTGGCTGTACTAGGATTATGAGGAAAGTTTACGACCAAAAATTTTGCTTGGGGTACAGAATTGTCTAAGGATTCTTCTACATCAGCCAAAAACTTCGCTTCATCTACTTCAAATGTCTCTTCATTAAAGCAAAGTTGCATTTTTTCTACATTGGCTCCTGCTAAGATAAAAGCTTGTGAATGGATAGGATACGTAGGGTCTGGTACGATAGCCACATCACCAGGATTTGAGATAGCTTGAACCAGATGCACATAGCCCTCTTTACTTCCCATAGTAGCTACAATTTCCGTATCAGGGTCTAGTTCGACATTGTATTTACGTTTGTACCAATTTGCCATGGCAAGACGAAGTTTATAGATACCTTTACTGGCACTATATCCATGTGTTTTTGGTTTCATCGCTGTTTCACAAAGCTTATCAATAATGGGCTGTGGGGTTGAAGCGTCTGGATTACCCATTGAAAAATCAATAATATCTTCACCCTCGCGTCTTAATTGCATTTTAAGCTCATTAATCTCAGCAAAGAGATACTTTGGTAGTCTATTTATTTTATCAAATTGTATTTCATCAAACATATTAACCCTTTCTACACTTTATTTATACCTTACCACTGATCCCAACCACCTAGAGCTACATATTCACTCTTAGTTAGTACTTTTATCTCTTCTTTGTCTATCAAAAAGTAATGTTCTTTGTTGTTGCTAAATGCTTTGGTATCACTTTTAGATTGTAAAGAAAAAGAAGCAGAAGAAGTAGCCACGAGCCAACGCTTAGAAGAGACATCTAAAACATAAGCATCTGCTATAGAGAAGTGGTCTCTTACTCTACTTTCGAGGTCAATAAGTCCAAACCAAAGACGATTAACAGGAACGATAGAAACCACTTGTTTTACGGCTTGTATCTTTTCTTCTTTTTTATCTTCTTCTTTTTTATCTTCTTGAATTGTATCTTCTTGGACTATATTTTCTTGTTTCACCTCAGCTTGTTTTACTTCAGGCTCTTTACTTACTTCTATTTTTGTGATAGCTACAACACTTGTAGATACTGCTTCTACACTGCTATTATCATCACTCTTATCATGCATAAAATTCTCTATGATAGATTCATCGATAAAAGGTATCATTTCACTTAAATGTTTTTTATCAAACTGCATAAAAAAATACCAACTAGCATACCCTAGCAATGCCAAAATGACAAATAAAAAGAATTTAGAATTTCCTTTTTTTTCATCAGTAAGAGGTACATTGACTACAGAATTTTTACTGCCTGAAAATTGCATATAATATTGATTGGCTTCTTCACGTATCTCTGAAAGATCTGCTTTATATTCACGTTCAAGAATAGAAAGGAATCCAAATGCTTTTAATCTTGAAAGAGATTCAAAATCTTTCGCTAAAACTTTTTCAAGATTAGTTATAGATATTTTTGTTTGGTAACTTATCTCTCTTATCGTATATTTTTCTACTATATCATTTAATTGCATGACCCATCCTATGTATTAATATTGCTGCTGCTGCACTCACGTTTAGTGAATCAAACGCATGTTGCATTTCTATGCTGACACTATGGTCTAATTTTGCTATAACTTTCTTAGAAAGTCCCTTCCCCTCGCTACCCATAACCAATACTCTTTTAGGCTCAAAGTCTATCGTTTCTATCTTTTTACCCTCCATGGAAGCACCATAAAAAGTAAACCCTAGTTGCTTTAGCTCATTGAAGGTATCTAATATATTACTCTCTACCATAAAAGGCATATCTAGCATCGCACCTGAACTGCTACGAATAATACCAGAAAAGTTGAGTTGCTTGACACCTGTAGCAATAATGGCTTCTGCACCTAAAGCATAGGCTGTACGTACAATTGCACCTATATTACCTACATCGGTTAATCCATCAAGCACCACAATGAAATTATTTTTCTTAATTTCTTGAAGACTACTTTCTTGGTAGGCATCCATCTCTATAAGTAAACCTTGGTGATTGCCACCTTTACTCATAGATTGAGCCCATTTTTCTTCAAGAAATTTAATCTTATCGTGATACTGATGAAAAATCGCTTGGGGTAATATGTTTTTTTTCGCAACATATACTGTCTTTATCTTGTCTGTGTGATGTTCTAAGGCATGAAGGCATACCTGTTTTCCATATATAATCATAAGAGAGATTTTATCCAATTTTTACTTTTGAATAAGCACGTCATACCATTCTTTGACAGATTTATCGCTCAATTGTGCTAAGAGTTTCGCTTTAGGTTTTGGAGGTAAGTCTAAATGCAAGATTTCATTAAAGCTAAGACTTTTCTCTTTTACGTCTTTTGCTGAAATAATAACCACCCATTCTCCACGTATTGTCAAAGATTTAAGGGTTTTATTTAATACTTTGGCTGACCCTCTGTAGTAATTTTGGTATCTTTTACTAATTTCTTTTGCTAAAAACAATTCCCTGCTCTCATCGATGGCTTCTATCTCATCTAAAAGCTTTTCCAAACGGTGAGGAGATTCATACAATACCGTATGATAGCGATGGTTCATCACTTCACTCAAAGCCGTAATACGCTCTTTACCTTTATGTGGCAAAAAAGCATAAAATATAAATTTACCTGCTTCCAACCCTGAAGCGGCATACGCAGTCGTCACAGCAGAAGCACCAGGTAAGACATCATAGGCTATAGCATGGTCTTGACAATGTGCCACGAGCAATTGCCCAGGGTCTGAAATTACAGGCATTCCTGCATCACTTACATAAACGACTTCATGTGAAGAAAACTCTGAAGCCAATTGTACTAATCGTTCTTCTCCATTATGCTCATTAAATGAATAAAAAACAGCCTCAGGATACTGCATATCAAATCGCTCTTCTAATAATCGTAAAAGTCGTTTGGTCAGGCGTGTATCTTCACATAAAAAAAGGGTTGCTTTTTCAAATGTTTTCATCGCACGTAATGTAATGTCTTGGGGGTTACCAATAGGGGTAGGGATAAAAGTTATCATAATATGCCTTTAGGCAAAAGTATAAGAGGATGGAGGCAACTGCCCCCAAAAGCTAGGATTGTCTTATGACAATTTATATTTGTTTTTAAACTTCTCTACTCTACCAGCAGCATCAAGAATTTTTTCTGAACCTGTAAAGAATGGGTGACATTCATTACAAATATCTACTGAAAGTTCAGCTTTGTTTGTTCTAATCTCAAACTTGTTTCCACAAGCACATGTAACATTACACTCTACGTAATCTGGGTGAATTTCTTTTCTCATTTTATTTCCTATAAAAGTTATTTGTGTGACAGATTACTAATCTGTTCTAGCCCTTGGCTCTTCTACACTCCAAAGAGGTAGGCATATTGCAACACTCATAGGTGAGACAATTTAAGAACGATATTTTATCTAAATAACATTAAATTTTTGCTTTCTTCTAAAAGACTATGGACAAAATCTGTGAATATTTTTGTATTGCTCATAAGGTTTCCTATTTTGTATATTAATTATTATCTTCATTTAAGTGTCGAGGTAAAAAAATACCTTTGATACAATTTGGATTTAAGATAGCCAATTGAATATGATTTTTTTCTTTAAATCCTGCTCCATGATAAAGAGGTCTTCCTTCCCAAAATCCTGCTCTTACAGAGTCAAATTCCATACCTTCTTTTTTTGCAAGTTTATGAGCATAACGAATAACAGCACAATCAAGTTCTCGTTTCTTAAAATCAAAATCATTAGAGGTAAAAGGGGTATTCTGGGGGAGTATTTCATGTTTTTCAATCAATGATTTTTTAAATTCACTATATGCATATTTTAAAAATTCTAAATTATGTTGTTCTAATAAATCAAAACAATTTCCAAGGTCAATCACAGCACCAAGTGTGAAAGGTTCTTTAATTTTTGTATATGCTCTTTTAGCATCTTCTCTAGCATACTCTTCTGCTCTTTGAAAATTATTTTCCCAAAAGTAAATACCCTTACCTAGCCAATCATAGTTATTATTACTTGATTTAAAATCCATCTCTTTATTTAAAATCTTCATGGCAATACTTTTATCTAAACCATGAAATCCATACACAAAAGATGGCTTCCTTGTATACATTTATACTCTTTCTTTAGTAGGTCTATACAAAGTATTATTACTTGCTTTGTCTTTACTTCTTTTAACAGTTTCTTTAGAAAAATACTTTTCATCATAATGCTGACCTGTTCTATCAAGTATATGAGCATCAATTAAGAGTTGAGTTCTCTCTTCTTTACTTCGTTTACTCGCAGATATTTTTGCTTTCTCTATAAGTTCAATAATTGACATACAAGTTCCTTTAGTTTATATTTAGATACTTTTATTATAGCGTAAGGTGGCTTTTTGTTTACTCGTCCTTTTGTAGATTTACATTTGTATTTTATTTTGATTTAAAGTTTATTGTGTACAATTATGGAAAGGGTACACAGAAATGTAGGAAACCTCTAATTTCCTACATCTTGTGAGACAAGTTAGTCTTTGTCTGTGTTCTTCTTAGCTTTCTTACAATCTCTATAATTCAACCACATTAAAGTGACTTTCAATATAGAAACAATAAGAGCCAATGCTGAAATAAATTCCATCATGTACCCCTGCTTTAGATTTTTACCTCCCACATATAAATGCCAAGCCCAAACCCTAAATAAAACAGAAACCAAAAACACTACCCCATTACCAAAAAAGGGTACTTAAAATTATAGCTAATGGTTTGGGAGAAGTGGGTTAAGGTGTATGTTTAGTCTCTATTTTATGTGTCATAAAGTAGCATTGAGGAGGTTGTTGGGTTATCATTATCACCTGCCCCTTGTGTTCTTTTGTTTTAGTGATCTTTTCAGGGGAAGACACCCCATAGTTATAGTATAATTAACGATACTGTAATTAAAGGAGATAACTATGGGTGACTGGGATTTTTTACATGATATGAAAAGTCAAGGATATAGTCAAGATGCCATATTTGATTCTATGCCTTGTGGTTATAATTTATATGAAGCAAATTGTATAGAAGAACAACTAAAAGATAATGAATTTAAATCTAATAATGAGATAGATGAAATTGTATTTTTAGATTTTGAATTTGGTCAAATTTATGGTTCTTATTTTAGAGATTTTTTGGTAACAGAAGTAGCTATTTTAATATATAATACTAAAACTAATAAAATATCATTAAGTGAAATGCTATTTTTCCCTGATACAGATTTAGTAAGTATAGAGAGAGTTAAAACAAAAAGTGGAAGATACAGAATCCAAAAAAGTATTCTTAATCTTTATACAAATAAATCATATTCATATAATAAAAATTTTAAAATTTCTAAAAATGACTATAAACAAATTAGAAAAGAATGGAATAAAAAATATTTTAATAAACTAAACTCTTATTTAAATAAGATAATAGGTCATATTCCAACTATCTATCTATTTGGAGGTAACGAAGATATAAAGATTTTAAATAGATATAAAATTAAAATAGAAGATAAAAATATAATTGATATTCAAACAATACTTAAAAATAATGATAAAAGTCAATATTCTTTAGAAATACAAGATAAGTTAAAACTTAATCCCAATAAGCGATATTCATTAGATTTATTAATTAATAGATTTAATTTTAATAATATTGTTATTAACAATAGAATAGAATTTTCAAAATTTAGTTATGATTTACCTATAAGAAAAGAAAATTTTACATATAAAAAAGAAAATTTAATTGCTCATCATTCTTCTGGTGATTGCCTTAGATTATTTTGTATATATAAAGAATTAATAGAAAAATTTAATTACTAATTTTATTTATACTCACCTGATGTTATGAATTATAGAAATTTAGAGGTCATCTGATAACGATAACTCACTTACAAACCACAAATCTGTTACATTGAATGCCAAATTTTTATATCTCTGGCTTTGGCTATAAATAGTTACCTCTTTCACAAAGTAAGGTAAATTCACAAAATTTACAGTGTTGTAATACATCGGTTTTATTGGCTTCAAAACTTTTGGTCTGTTTTAGCTCGATAATGACATCCGATAGACGTTTATTTTTTTCTTCTAAAAGTTTAATCTCTTCGATAGTACCTTCTTCAAAAAGTTTGATAAATGCCAATTTGATATTTTGATATTTTGGACTTAGTAAATGAAAATAGATACTCATTTGTAAATCTGTAAGCGTCTCTAGGTTTTTTGTCTTTTGGGCATCTTTGGTAGAACCACTTTTATAGTCTAGTACCAATGTATGGGTATCATTTTGGTCTATCCTATCGATGCGACCTTTGAAGCGTAGACCTCCTATCTCTGATTGAAACTCTTTTTCATGTTCTATGACTTTCCAAGAGGCATTAAAATGTGCGATTTGAGATGCCACAAAGTCTTTGAGCTTAGATTTCCATAATAATTTTTGATAGGCTACTTTGGCATTTTCATACGGCAAAAGGGTATCGAGTAACATATCTATACCCTGTTGCATCTCTTGTGTACTTGTATAATACATTTTTTCACGGAAAAGATGGTCTAAAAGTAGATGCAAAAATGCACCCTCATTTAGCTCATCTTCTTTTTTGGCTTGTATCTTTTGGATATAACGGTAGTAGTATTTACGCTTACATTCTAGATAGGTCTTCAATCTTGAAGCTGACCATACAATGGTTTTGGCATCAAAATCTTTGACCATAGGGGTCTCTTCTTTGATACTTTGAGAAGGTTGTGCATAGAGTAGGTCAAATTGTGCTGTAACCTTTGTACCACTTTGTAGTCCCAATTCATACAAGAACTTAGAAGGTAATTTATTGTCCGAAGTACTATAGATAATCACAGAGCATTCAGCACGTTCCAATACACTTTTATAATACTGTTTTTGTAACGCTTCTCTATCATGCTTTGTAGGCAGGTTGGCAAAAGCCCTTACAGAGGAGTTTAGAAACTGGTCTTTGCTCGAACTAGCAGGTACTATCCCTTCATTGAAATCTACAATCACCACCCCTTTAAACCCAACACCTCTAGTCTCTAATACACCCATGACCGTAATTTTTCCACCACGGACATCATCTAAGGTAATTTGAGAAAGACTTTTGAGCCACAAAAAAAGCCACTCTTTAGGTATCAATACTTCTGCTTCAAGTATCTTCATAAAATAGAGATACTTTTCATATACACGTTCAGTATATTTTTCTTTCTTTTGAGTATCGACCTTTTGAGTATTTACAAGAGGACTATCATGTAATCCCAAAGTATGAATTATCTCAAAAAAACTTTCTACTTTGAGCTTTTTTGAGGTAGAGATAGAGTCTATGGTCTCCATGCTAAATCCATAACGTTCTAATAATATTTTACTCTCTTTGTCATGGCGTTGCCAATAGCCATACAGTGCTTCTAATGATTTGTAAATACGTCCTTTACTATAATCATACCCCATAGCAAAATTGAGGTTATGGTAGCTATCAAAGAGTGTAAAATGTTCTTTGATACTCTCATCAGGCAAGATAAGTACTATCTCTTCTGCTTCTATCCCTGAATGTACCATCTCATCTATATGCTTAAAAGCAATAGCAATTTGTTCTTCTCTTTGTTCTACGGCATAGATTTGAGGTGTGATTTGGGCATTATTGTCTTCTGTTTTGATGATTACTTTATCAGATAAAGAAAATATAAGATGTTTATGATTGGGAAGAGGTATGCCTATATCACTAAAACGTTCTTGCATTTTACGATTAAAGGGGCTTGTTGTGTAGTAGATATGTAAAGGTATATGCTGTGCGATTTCATATAGTAAATTGAGTTCAAAATGACTTAAATAGCCTTCTAGGTGTATCTCTATCTGTGTATAGCTCTTCAAAAAACCCATATTTAAAATATAGTGTGAGGGGATAAATACCTTGTCTGTATAACCCTCAGCATCAAGGAGTGTCTGATAGTTTGCTAAAAGATTTTTTAATATCTCTAAATGTGTTGCAAACTCCACGTAGGCATCAGCCTCTGCTAAGTCATTAAAACTCACATTTTCTACAGCTAACTCTTCAAAAAATTTAAAAATAGCGTCACTTTTGGTAAAAAACCTCACCAAGGAAATGTCCAATTTTAATGCTTCAAAAGATTTGAATTTAGCAGCTTTACGTAATAGTAAAATACGTTTCAATGGGTCAATCTGTTTTTTGTTGTCTAATAAAATAGCACGTTGTTCAAACTCATCCATACGCATAAGTGTAGGCAAGAAACCTTCTTGTGCTTTATGGATGCTGTTTATCTTACGTAATGCTCTTGATGTCGGGTAAATGTGTAGTGGGTTCATAAAAAAGATTATACCCTAACAAAGTTAGGGTTGTAAATAAGCGGCTATATCTGAGTATCCTATGGTATCATCTATGATAACTCTAAGTTGTAAGGTATATCTACCAGCATTTTGTATATCTAGTGCTTGGGTTGTGTACATCGTATCTTTAAATGCTACGTGTTCTAGCATTTGGTCATTTTTACGTGTATGAGGAGAGGTCAACAAAAAACTTATATTTGCATCATTGATACTCATACCCTCTTGTGTCAATATTTTATATGAAAACTTATTTTCACCTAAAGAGAGCTTGACAGGATTAGGCTGAGGACGGTTAGAGTTAACATTCTCTGTCATTACCATCGTTTCTACATCTTGTATCTCTATGGTGTAAAGCGTATCAAATGCTATTTTTTTCTCTAAGATAGTATTGATACCCATATCTGCTTGTTGATACTTCAACATATAGGTATTGGATTCTTGTACAGGGAGGGCATTGGCTGATTTAATCGTCCAATACCCTAATGTAATCCCAATTGCTAAAAAGCCCACTATCATGTGGGGCCAATAAGTTTTGTTATTGTTTGTTGCCATTCTTTCTCCTCATCCAAATTGGTCTAAATACAAATATCCATAATAATACGGCTGTACCACTATATATCAATATCCTTAATATCATGACCATTCTACCCATTTCATCAGGGATAGTTTTGGTCAATGTCACACCTTGCGAAGAAGCTATATTATCTGCTAATACAGAATAACTCTGAAGCACGGCTATATTAAACTTGTCTTCATCCGTGTTACTGTCTTTCATCGCAACGATATTAACCCCGGCATCTCTTACCTCTTCATAGTCATAGAGTGTGCGTATCTGCTCTGATGAGGGGATAATACCTACCCTACCTCGTACTTCAGATTTTTGTATTATCGTTGCATAGGGAGCAAAGATAAACAATACATAAGGCTTACTTAACTTTGCTTCATACTTCTTACTATCTTCTACCAAATTAAAACCCTCAGGGAAATGCTCATTGGTTGCGATAACATACGTATTGATACCTGTTGATTGATAAAGCTCTTGCCCTATATCATCAATTATCTTTACGGCTTCTATCTTTAAAAGGTCATTTCTTAGGAGAGGTGTTGCATTGAGTAGAAGAGGAAATATCCACAAAGCAAACAGGGTGAGAAAACTCACCTTTAGTCTTGCTTTGTTCATGTTAACCTACGTAAAGTAGATGTTCTTTTGTAATTGACAAATACATTGCGGCAATAGCTGAAAACACCATACATGCAATAAGTATCTTATCCATATATTTAATCATTATTTATCCTTTTCTTGAAATGCAAAATTTTTATTGTCTACTGAACGCATTTTAATATTATTGACATCTCTAATAGGTGCTGGGTCATACGGATGCTTTACAGCATCTTGTTGTACCAAAACAGCTTGAGACATAAGCACTGCCCAAATAAACAGAAGTCCAACTATCGAAATCAAGACTCCAAAAACACCATGAAATCCAAATACGGCTCTTTTTGTATTTTCTGCCATAATAGCTCCTTAATTTGACAATGACTGAATATATGCAGTCAATGCTTTTTCTTGTACTGGTGTAATCAGTGTTTTAAATGCTGGCATTTTACCTAACACACCTTTTTTACCCTTTTGTAATACATGATTCATCACTAGTGCATCATAAGATACAAGGTTTGGAGACATACCATCATTACCTTTGCTATCTACACCATGACATGATGTACATGCACCATAAGAAGCTGGTGCATCACCTTTGAGACCACCTGCAATATAACTAGCAATAGCTTCTGCTTCTGCTCCACTTGCCATACCTGCTGGCATTGCACCCATTGGGTAGCCCAATTGGTTTGAACCATTTTTAATCACATCTAACACTTGTTCTTTATTCATTCTTGCTGTAAAGTCTTGTGCTTTACCAGAAAGTCCATCACCTGTTGCTCCATGACACTGAAAACATTGTACCAAAAAGATAGATTCACCCATCTCTTTAAGTGTAACAGAGTCTGCATTTTTATGTGTTGCTTCAAACTTTGTATTATAAGCTAAAACTTCTTCGTTATATTCACCAATTTGACTATAGGCATTGATTGGATAACCGAAGAATCCATACCACATAGACCATAAAAATAGTGCTAAAAAGCTATATGCCCAACCTGATGGTAGTTCATTCTTATATTCACCAATACCATCCCAGTTTTCATCTGCTAGTTCACCACTTGCTGTATCTGTTTTCATTTGGTTAATATATTTAACCGTAACAGCTGATGTAATCACAGCGATGGCAATTGCTCCACCCATAGTTATTGCATTGATTGAATCTGCAAAGATATCAATATCTAGGCTCATAACAACTGCAATAGTTGCAATAATTAATAGTGCTGAAAACGCTAATGACTTTATCATTAATCCATTCATTTATTCTCCTCCTTTAATCTCTTTGTGAAGCGGGTTTATCTTCTACGGGTGTACTTGTGATATTATCATCAAGTGCAATATTCCCATATTTCTCATAATCGCGTTCACCTTTTTTTTCAGATCTGTATAGATGTATAATATATCCATACAACATAATCACTAAAAACATGGTCATAAAGAAACTGGCATAGCCTTGTATCTCTCTAATATCCATCTTTTCCTCTTTACTTTAAACTATTTAGATAAGCAATAAGTGCAACAACTTCAGGGACATCACCCTTTGCCATCGCTTCTTTTACTCTCTCATCTTTCATATCAGCAGCAATGAGTCTTGCTTCTTCAATGAGTGTTGGTCTGTATGCATCCCATGCCTCTCGACCTCTTTTAATCTCAGGTCCATAAGGTGTATGGAATACATTTTTGACTGTAACGGCTTCAGCATACGCTGTTTCTATATCTGCAACATTCTCAAACTGATGATCATACGCTGGCATAATAGAACCAGGTACAATTTGTGGAGGATTGAGCATATGTGCTTCATGCCAATCTGTTGTACGATAATTACCAATACGATGTAAGTCAGGACCAGTTCTTTTAGAACCCCAAAGGAATGGTCTATCATAAGCATACTCACCTGATAGTGAATAATCACCGTATCTATCCGTCTCAGATTTAAATGGACGAATCATTTGTGAGTGACATGACATACAGTTGTCTTTCATATACACATTTTTACCTGCGAGTTCTAACACTGTACGTGGTTTCATATCAATTAATGGCTTTCCTGCTTGAGCAAAGTTTGGTACTATCTCAATAAGTCCAGCAAATGAGATAACAATTGATATCGCCGAAGCGAAAAAGAATGGGTTTTTTTCTAACCAATGAAACATAATAATCTACCTCCCTTAAGCCATAGGCGTTCTAAACTGTGGTTCTTCAGATAATACTCTACCTGAAGTCATAGTTTTATAAATATTGTATGCAAACATAATGAAACCAGTGAGGTACATTACACCTGAAAGTGCTCTAATTGCGTAGTATGGATGAAGTACTGTTACTGTATCAATAAATGAATACATTAAGTTACCATATTCATCGACTGCTCTCCACATCATACCTTGTGTGATACCTGCAATCCACATAGATGTGAAGTACAATACAACGGCTGTTGTTTGAAGCCAAAATTGTGTTTCCATAAGTTTTTTAGAGTAAATTTCTCTTTTAAACATACGTGGAGACATATGAAAGATAGCTGCCATAATCATAAAGACAACCCAACCTAGTACACCATCGTGAACGTGTCCTGGAATCCAATCGGTAAAGTGAGCAATCGCATTGACTGATCTAATTGCCTGAATAGGACCTTCGATAGTAGAAAGCATATAGAATGTAGATGCTAATACCATAAACTTAATCAATGGATTATCAGTAAGCTGATTCCACTCACCCTTCATAGTAAGAAGCATGTTAATAGCAGAACCCCATGATGGTAAGATAAGCACTATTGAAAACGCTGAACCCATTGTTTGCATCCAATCTGGTACAGTTGACCATAAAAGGTGGTGTGAACCAGCCCAAAGGTATACAAACATAAGTCCCCAGAAAGAAAGTAAAGAAAGTTTATATGAATAAATTGCTTGACCTGATTCTTTTGGAAGGAAGTAATAAATCATACCAACAATTGGCACAGTAAATCCAAATGCAACAGCATTATGTCCATACCACCATTGTACAAGTGCATCATTTGTTCCTGCATACATAGAGACTGAATGAATAGGGTCACCTAATCCACCTGATGCAAAATATGTTGGAATTTCCATGTTATTGAAAAGATAAAGCATAGCAACACCCAAGAAACAAGCAAGATAATACCATACTGAGATATATAGTGCTTTTTCTCTTCTAATCCCAATAAGACCCATCATATTGACACCCCAAAGTACCCAAATGAGGACAACGACGATATCAAAAGGCCATTCATATTGAGCATATTCTTTTGATGTTGAATATCCTAAAAGTAGTGAAATTGTTGCAGCTAAAGCACCTACAAAATAGAGCCAAAATTGGATATTTCCAAGTACCATTAAAAACTTAGATTCAGCAATAGATACTTTAAGTACCCTCTGACCCAAATAAAACCATGTAGCAAAAATACCAGAAACCGTAAAGCCAAAGACTGCCGTATTCGTATGAATTGGTCTAAGCCTTGAGAAAGTTCCATACTCCCCTAGTAAATAGTTCAATTCAGGAAACGCCAATTGTGCGGCGATAAGTGTTCCCACCACCATAGCTAAAAATCCAAACAAAATAGTTAAAAAAGTAAACTTCTTTGCTAATGAATAATCATATTCCAATGCTGCGTTTGATTGCATGCATACCCCCTTGTATAAATTCTATGTCATAAAAATACAACATTCAATAATTATTATAAGATGTTTTGTATTGCAAAAGCTTAATATGTATCAAGTAATCCTCTTTTTAGGAGGATAAGGAAGAATTGACGGAGGAAATAATTTATTATAGCACAAAATAGAGGGCTATTTCTATAAAAATAGTATCAATTAATTTGATATAAATAGGAGTTTATTACTCCTATTTATCAAAATTAGTTGATAAATGCTTTAATATCTGCCCATAATCCTGTCTCAATTCCCTTGTCTTCATTGTCTAATTCTGTAAATTTCATACACCCTGCTTTTAGACCAGCATCACAACCTTTTTTATAAAATTCTTTCTCTTTTTCTCTACTTTTTGTAACACCAAATCCACCACGGTATATGATAGCAACATTATAACAAGCATCACCACTTTGTAAGGTACATGCTTTTTCATAAAATTCACGAGAAAGTACATCATCAGGTTTTACATCATGACCATCACGATAGATAGTCCCTACAGATTCACAAGCACTTTTGATACCTCTTTTACATGAGGCAGTAAGATACGTCCTAGCAATACCATAATTTTCATTTTTGTAATAACGGTCACCCATCTCATCACATCCTCGATATTCATCAAGTAAACATGCTTTACGCATATAGCTCATACCCTTTTCTCTAATATCTTGGACTTTGGCATTGTCTCCTTGAATCATTGGTAAACCTACTTCATAACATGCTGTTGCATTGTTCTCTTGACAGGCTTTTTCAAGTATTTGACTCTGGTTTGCCATCAGTGTCACAGTAGCCAACGCTATCAGTAGTGTACTATTTTTTAGTATTGTTTGTATCATTATTTTTTTCCTCTTGTTTCTTTTTTTCTCTTTGGATTGCCTCAATGAGGACAGGGTTTTCTTTTTCCATTTGTCTAAAATTTTCTATCAATCTTTTGTGTAGAGCATCCTCATCTAGTGATTCTTTTAATGCTTCTTCATAATACTTTTTAAAATCTACATAAGGGGTAACTCCTGAAGAGAGTATCATTTTAAAATCCACAGAAGGAAAATAATATTCCCATGATTTTATGGCCGATTTAATGACATTTCTATTGTTAAAATAAGAGATACCTATGACAATTTGCATCGCCATAACAAGAAGTATAATATAAAAGACAATGGCTTGGGCAATACCCAATGCTTCAAAAGAAGTAGGATTAAATATTGCTCCATACATAGCAAAAGGCAAGACAGCAAAAAGAAGTTTTATCCATCGACTGTGTATCCCTCCTAGAAATGATTTGTTATAAATCAGTCTTTTTTTGACTTGATTGTCTTTATGGGTAAAAATAGAATTTAAAATACTTGTTAAAGTATGAGTGTGTTCTTGCATAATTTTCCTTGGATAATATAATGATGGAAGTGTAGTCGTTTATACTAAAAGTTACGTGTTAGAGGAGAAATTCAAAGTAGTTATGGCAGAAATACTGCCATAAATAATTATATGTGGTGCTTGATATATTCGTCGATACTCAATAGAATAATAATACCTAAAAATGCTGCATTAATTTTCCAAAAGATAGAACGTGCTGTTTTGAGTTGAAACTCTTGTCTCAACAATTGTAAGGATGTCATAAATGCCCATATACCTAATGCTATAGACAATGCTACAGTGATATAAGAATATACCTGAAAAGTATACACCATAAAAACCCCTGCTTGAATGGTAATCATTAACCATACAAAAGTTAATCTCTGAAGTGTACCTTCTCCAAACAAACGCATCGCAGTAGGATAACCACCATCTTTATAATCACCATGAAATAGCATCACAAGTAACCAAAAGTGAGGCACTTGCCACACAAAATAGTATACAGCAATAGCAATAAACTCTATTTCAAATAAAGTATGTCCTGCTACTAACCAACCAATAGCAGGAGGAATAACACCCAAAACAGCCCCAGGGACAACGGCTAAAGCAGAACGTTTTTTAAGTGGTGTATACATAAGGTTATACCAGAGAAAAGCAAAAGCAAAGAAGTTGATACCCGTGAGTCCTAAAAGTGAATAGATAAGTACAAAAGAGAGTAAAATTAACACGATAGAGATAATAATCCCTGTTTGTGGAGACATCCTACCTGAAGCGATAGGACGATGTTTTGTTCTGTCCATTTTAGCATCAGATTTATACTCTTGCACCTGATTGAGAGTAGAGACTCCCATAGCTACAAGAAGTACTGCTAATGTTGCCAAAAGCATATCTAATCCTATCTCTCCCTTTGCCATAATATAGGCAAAGAGTGCAGAAAGACTTACTGCAAAAGAGAGGACAAATTTTGTTACTATAAAAAAGTCTTTAATCATTTGTCTTATTTAGATATTTTACAATAGCTGCGACCTCTTCGTCTGAAATATCTAGGTATTTTGGCATCGTACCTATTAAACCTTGCTTACCATGTTTGAAGACATTACTGATAAGTGTTTTATCATAAGAGATAAGACTTGGTGACATACCATTCATCCCCTTACCATCTTCACCATGACATGAACTACATGCTGCAAATGAAGCAGGTTTAGTACCTTTCATACCAGAAGCTACATACGTTGCAATCTCTTCAGCATCTGCACCTTTAGCCATATCAGCTGGCATTGCACCCATAGCATAACCAAGTTTATCTTGACCATTTTCAATGACATCTAATACTTGTTCTTTAGTCAATCTTCTAGTTTTAAGAGAAGGACCAACAAGTACCTTGTCTGTATCTATTGCATGACAGCTTTTACATCCATGTTGTCGTAATAATGATTTACCATCTTTAGCGAAATCACCCTTTGGGGTATCTCCACTTGTACTTTCAAACCATTTTTCATAGTCAGCTTTTTCCATTACAACAATTTTAGAATACATGTATGAATGATCTGTACCACAGTACTCTGCACACTCTACATCAAATTGACCCACTTTTGAAGAGTTGAACCACTGTTGTGTTGTACGTCCAGGGACAACATCTTCTTTCATACGGAAAGCTGGTACATAGTAAGAGTGAATAACATCATCTACTGGTGCTGTCATCTTTAAAATAATATTGGTATTTACAGGCACATAAAGTGCTGCTAGTCCCATAGTCTTTTTATCTCTGTCATACACACCACCAATTTTATGGACATGTCCACTTGCATTGGCTGGATACTCATATTTCCATTTCCATTTAGAACCCTCAACATTTACCACAATACTTTGTGATTCTGCTGGCATTGTTCTAAACATTTGCATTGTAGTATTTCCATAGTAAAAAAAGACCATCATAATAATTACAGGAATCACTGTCCATGTAATCTCTAATCCAGTATGGTGTGTTACAGTACCAATATCTTCATTCTTTACTTTATCTGCACGGTATTTCCATGCAAAATAAAACATTGGTCCCACAACGGATAAAAATAATCCTAGTGAAAGCCAAATATGTAACCAAAATGCAAAATCTACATCTGCACTTAAGGTAGATGCACCAGCATTAAATCCTTCTAATGTATTACTCATAAATAACCTCTCTTAGTGATGTGTTGAAGCAGGAGTAGTATGAACAGCTCCTGCACTATGCTCTGCAGCTGCTGTAATGTGACTCTCAGCTCCAAATTGGAAATTGGCAACATCTATACCAATGACGATGATAAAGAAAACTGTAACCAATGACATAGCAAACCATACCATTGGGATAATCAGTTTCTCTCCTTTTAAGTGCATATAATACATAACAATTAAATATGCTTTTACCACGGCAATAAGCATTTGTGCTAAAAATGTTGAACCTGTCATAAATAGATGAGGCTGTATAAATGTTATTGCTGTTAATATCAACAGTGCTACAAGTACTTTATAATATACTTTTCTTTCTTCTTGATAATTTATTGTTTTAGTGTCCACCTGTTGCTCCTCCTGCTCCGATCATATAGTAATAAGGAAATACGAATACCCAAATAAGGTGTACGATATCCCAATATAGTGCGATATTTAAATGGAAAATATGGTGTTCTGGTGTTACTTTATCTGCATTAATACGCTGAAGTAACCATAACATCAATCCAATACCAATAATGATATGCACTCCGTGAAGTCCTGTCATAGTAAAGTAAAGCCCAAAGAATAGTTTTTGACCAAATGGTAAAGAAGACTCTGGTAAAAGTTGATCATGTAACAAGAAAATACCATGATTGTATTCAGCTCTCCACTCAAAACCTTTGATAACTAAGAAGATAATTGCCAAAAGAATGGTTGCCCAAATCATAAGCTTCGCACCTTTAACATCGCCTGTTCTCATTTTAAGAAAACCTAGACCCATAGTCAGTGCTGAAATTAATAATATCACTGTGTTTGTTCCACCTAAAACTCTATTTAAAGATGCAGATGCATCCAAAAAGTCTTGTGGGTGAAGTGTATTGTAATAAGCAAGAGCCAAAAACATGGCTCCAAACATCATTACTTCTGTGAGCATAAATAGCCAAAAACCTAATTTTCCAGCATAAAAGTCACCTTGCCATCCTTGAACTTCATATTCATTCCCCTCGCGATCCGTCGCGATTTCTGGTACATATTCATGTGACATTAGTCTATCCTTCTCATAGTTTCATAATCAAATTTAACCACTGGTTCACCATTTTTATACTCATACGGTTCAAAGTCAACATAAGGTACTTTTGAATGGTTCTCTAATGGTGGTGGTGATGTTGGTAAATGCCACTCTAGTGTCGTTGCATTCCATGGGTTTGGCGTTGAAGCTTCACCTTTTGTCCAACCTTTATAAAAGACCACAAACATATAGATAAGCCCTGTAATAAAGATAATCGCTCCAAAAAATGAAATTTGGTGATAAATTTGAAACTCTGGAAGGTAGTCAAAGTAACGTCTTGGCATACCATAGTATCCTGCGATAAACATTGGGAACCAAAGAAGGTTAAATCCTACAAACTGTAAGTAAAATGCAATTTTCGCTTGTGTTTCATTGTAAAGCTTCCCTGTAATAAGTGGAAACCAGTAATGCATACCTGCAAACATCAAGAATACAACCCCACCGAGGATAGCATAGTGAAAGTGAGCCACAGTATAGTACGTATCTTGTAAGTGAATATCAAGACCAATCATTGTGATTGTAATCCCTGTAATACCACCAATAGCAAAAGTAATAATCGTTCCTAAAGCCCAAATCATTGGTGTTGAAAGTACAATTTTACCTTGGTACATTGTAGCAATCCAGTCATAGAACTTCACACCTGTTGGAATCGCAACAAAGAAAGTTAAGAATGAGAATACTGTTTTAGCCGTATCTGACATACCTGATGTATAAAGGTGGTGACCCCATACTAAGTAACCAATACCTGCAATTGATGCTGATGAAAGAGCAATTGTTCTGTATCCAAAGATTTCTTTTCTTGAGAAAGTTGGGATAATTTCAGACATAATACCAAATGCTGGTAAAATCATAAGATAAACAGCAGGGTGAGAATAAATCCAGAAAAGGTGTTGGAACAATACTGGGTCTCCACCTTTAGCAGGGTCAAAGATACCAATTCCAAAATATTTTTCTAAAATAGCAAGAATCAAAGTAATTCCTACCACTGGTGTTGCAAGAAGTTGAATCCATGCTGTTGCATAAATACCCCATACAAAAAGTGGCATTTTGAAAAAAGTCATACCTGGAGCTCTAAGTCTATGGATAGTAACTAAAAAGTTAAGACCTGTAAGAATAGATGCAAATCCAAGAACAAAAGCAGCAACAAGAGCCATAATAACATTTGTGTCTGTATTCATAGAGTATGGAGCATAAAAAGTCCAACCTGTATCAGCCACACCTTCACCAATAAATAGTGATGATAAAGCAATGATACACCCTAAGATATAGAGCCAAAATGTTGCCCAGTTAAGTCGTGGGAAAGATACATCTTTCGCACCAATCATAAGTGGCATAACAATGTTTCCAAATATTGCAGGAATCCCTGGAATAATAAAAAGGAAAATCATAATAACCCCGTGAAGCGTAAACGCTTGGTTAAATGTATCTCCATCCATGATTTGTCCACCTGGTGAGAACAATTCAATTCTCATAGCTAGTGCTGTAAATACAGCAACAAAAAAGAATGTAAACATAACAGCGGCATACATGATACCAATTCTTTTATGGTCAACAGTAAGCATCCATTGCATGAATGTACTTTTTGGGTGCCCTATGGCACAGTGGGTTTCGTCAAAATAAGTTTTACTCATCTAAATTTCTCCTTTGGTTTTGGTGTTCTTCTTGATCTCTTCTTCCTGCTTTAAGTAGCCAGAGAAAAAAGAGTATTGTAATAATTAATATCACTGTTGCTACGATTTTTTCCCAAGCAAAAACATACGTTTTTCCTTTGGGATCATAAGAGAAACAGTATAATAACGTTTTAGCGATAGTTGGTCCAATTTTACCTTGTCCGGACTCAAATACTGCCATTTTCATATCAAAAGGAAGTTGCTCAATACCATTGAGGTAACGTGTAATCTTTCCTTTAGGTGAAATAACAATAAGTGTCGCAGGATGAATATAATCTACTACACCTGCATCTGTCACTGTTTTTTTATACGTAAATCCAACTTTATCAGCAAGCACTGCCGAAGAGTTGTTTTCAGTGACTAAAAAATGCCAAGCATCTTGTACATAAGGTCTGGACATTGCTTTATGATACATATCTCTTTTGCCTTTTGCCAAAGGATATGTCTCATCAAGAGCAAAACTAATCGTTAGAACTTTATAGTCTGTATTTTCAGACAAGTCTAGTCTGGACAGTAGTTTTGCCATATCTTCTAGTTGTGGACCACATATCCCTCCACATTTAAAATAATTTAAAGAAAGAATAGTTGGTTTTCCATCCATATACTCTTTGAGCGTTCTACTTTTTCCATTCTCATCTATAAATGTCAAATCAAGAGGTACGTACTCTCCTAACTTCTCATTGACACCTAGTGATTCTGCTTGTACTATCGTTAAAAACAATACGATAAGCATCACAAAAATTTTCATATATCCTCCAACATGTTTTCTATATTTAAAAAATATATCCCAATAGTTTAGACTAATGCCACTTAAAAGTGAATAAAAAGTAATAAAAACCTATCTACAAAAGATAATTTAACACATAATTAACATTTTTAGGTATTTATAAGACAAATGATTTTTAGAAATATAATATTTTATAATTTATATTTATTAAGAAAGGAGTAGATATTGCAAAAATAGTAGTAAAACAGCAAAGGAAAAGCTTATGCTTTGCCTTTGGCTGATTGTATAGAGTGGATATATTTATAGTCAATATTAATCGCTGATTCTCTTGGAAGATTCTGACTCAATCGCCCAAGCATCACTTCAAAATCCTCAAAAAGATAATTTGCCATAGACCCTGGTATTGGATTAATTTCATTGAGTAAAACTTCACCATCAACCACAAAGAAATCACAACGAATAATACTACCCTTAAAAAGTGTGCCATAAATACTTTTGAAACTTTCTTGAATTTGTAAGGCTAAAGTGTCTGAAATATCAGCCGATAAAACCTGTGAATCACGTGAGAAATCCATGTACTTTTTCTCAAAATCCAAAAACTCCTCTTTTTGAGGCTCTTCTATGATAGAAAGTTCCCATTTAGAAGTAAAACACCCTGCTTGGTTAAACTCCTTAACCCCTTCTATAAAAGGCTCAACAATGACATCATTATCATATTCAAATGCCACATCCAAAGCATAATCCAAATCTTTCGCTTCTCTCACGATACTCACACCAATACTAGACCCCAAACACACAGGCTTGATAATCACAGGATACGCCATGCTAATTTTACGTTTATCATTCATGGATAAATGCTCATACGGCACAGTTTTCACCCCTAAGTTTTGAGCCAAAAACTTCGTATAAAGTTTATTATAAGACAAAGCCGAAGCTTCAAGCCGTGGAGAGATATAAGGCATATCATAAAACTCCATCATCGAAGCCATTTTTCCATCTTCTCCATCTCTACCATGAATAAGATTAAGCGTTACCTCACTCTCAATCTTTTTATCCCCAAACATTCCAAGACTATAAAATCCTCCTTGTTTTAAGACAAGTTCTTTAGATTTTTTGTACTCACCTGAGGAGAATAGTTTAGAGTTAATTTTATCTGTATCAATCAAATAAAATTTTCTATCGCTACTTACAAAAATATAAGTAAGGCTAGAATTTTTTAAAACCTTTTTCATTGTAATGGCTGAGACGATACTAATTTCATGCTCAAAACTAGACCCTCCGAATAAAATAGTAATATTCATTCCCCCTCTCCTAAAGCATCTTGGCAAATTCACCAAAAATATATGCCGATTCATGAGGGCCTGGACTGGCTTCTGGGTGGTGTTGGACAGACATACTTGGAGAGTCATTATATTTGAGTCCCTCAATGGTATTGTCAAATAAGTTTGTATGGGTGACTGTAGCCACTTCTGTAATGTTATCAGGCACATTATAGTTATGGTTTTGTGCTGTGATTTCTACGGTTTTGGTTGTTTCATTTTTGACAGGATGATTTCCACCATGATGTCCAAATTTGAGTTTATAGGTATCATATCCATGAGCAATAGAAAGTAGTTGATGTCCTAAGCATATTCCAAAGAGAGGGATTTTATGGGCAATGAGTGCTTTAATTTTTTCTTGCTCTTCTTTCAATATCAAAGGATCACCCGGACCATTGGAGAGAAAGACCCCTGCAATTTCTTTGGCATCAAATTTACTGATTATCTCTTTTGCTGAAATAGTATTAGGAACAACCGTGACTTCCATCCCTGCGTGGGTAAGTTCATTAAGGATATTTCTCTTGATACCAAAATCAAGTGCCAATATTTTTTTGCTCGTTTGGGGTGTATTATAGGTAAAGGTATCAATATTATAACATGCTTCATTATGAATATATGCTTCTTTGGTACTGACTTGCTCAATATAATTTACCTCTTCAATACGAGGGGCATTTTCTAAGGCTTTTTTGAGTTCTTCTACTGTGTGAAGTTCTGTAGAAGCGATCATCATCATCGCACCTTCATTCCTTAGAATTTTAGTCAAAAACCGTGTATCAATGTGCGTAATACCTAAAATATTTTCTCTTTTAAGCAAAGATGCTAAGGTCTCTTCTGCTCTAAAACTAGAAACTCTATCGTGATAAGCACGAACGATAACCCCTTTACAATACGCCCCTTTGCTTTCCATATCTTGGGCATTACATCCTACAATCCCTATTTCAGGCATGGTAAATGTTACAAACTGCCCTGCATAAGAGGGGTCACTTACTATCTCTTGATAGCCTGTAAGAGATGTATTAAAGACGACCTCGCCTACTGATGTACCAGTAGCCCCAAAACTTTTGGCTTCTAGCATCAATCCATTTTCAAAATATAAAGAAATTTTTTGCATTATAACATGCCTCTTTTAGATAACTCTTCTTGATAATATCGTTCATACAATAATTCATAGTCTTGACTGCCATGAACAACTTCTTTTTCCATCCCTTTTATCTTGTCGTAGACAATATCATCAATCTCATCATAGGCATCAGAAAAAGCCTTAAATCCTTTAAAAATAACATTTTTTACTTGATTTTCATTGACGGTATACTCTGCTAAATAATTTTCATACAATTCATCGAGTATCAGGTGTGCCAAATCATTGTAACGGTCATCATAATTCATGATAACCCCAGCATCAGCTGCCATTTTCTTTTTAATCATGAAGAAAAGCTGTCTTTCATCTGCATGTTGAAACTCTATTTCATCATAGTTTTCATCTAAAATTTTTTTTACTTTTTCATCAAGAGCATGTTCTTTTGCTAAGTTAGCATCTATGATGATTTTACATGCTTCAGCCACAGCTTCTCTACCTTTAGGTAATTGTATAAAAGATGCATTTGCTAAGTCAATAGCAATTTTGGTGGCTACGTATCCTGTTTGTTTTGGTTTTAATCTCATGACTTTTCCTTATCGTATAATTGTATCTTCACGCTCTGGACTTGTAGAAATAATCCCTATCTTTGTCCCTATCATCTCTTCTACTGCTAGGATATACTCTTTAGCTGTTTGAGGTAAGCTATCAAATGTTCTTGCTCCCTCTGTCTGATCCCATCCTGCAAAAGATTTATAAATAGGCTTGGCATCTTCAAGGTCATAAGGGACATAGTTAATCTCTTTACCCTCTACTTCATACGCTACACAGACTTTAACCTCTGCAAAACCATCGAGTACATCTAACTTCATGAGTGCTACTTGATCCACACCATTGACACGCACAGCATGACGCATCGCTACAGCATCAAACCAACCACATCGTCTAGGTCGTCCTGTTGTTGTACCAAATTCATGTCCATTTTTACGCAATAAATTGCCCTCTGCCCCAAAATCTTCACTTGGGAAAGGTCCATTGCCTACTCTTGTACAGTATGCTTTAGCAATGCCTGTTACTTTGCCCAAATCCTTAGGGTTGATACCCAATCCACTACACGCCCCTGCACTCACGGTAGTAGAAGAGGTTACATAAGGATAGGTACCATGGTCAATGTCTAGCATCGTACCCTGAGCCCCTTCTAAAAGTATCTTTTTATCAGCATCCATAATCTCCCACATCAACTGTGTAGTATCGGTAATATACTCACCCAAAATATCTTTATAGCCTTGTAGTTCGGATAAGAGTGCCTCTTTTTGAGGGGCTTCTACACCCATCGCCGTAAAAATAGGCTCATTGGCAGCAAAAAAGTCTATGACCTTCGCCGTAAGTTTATCAGGATGGAGTAATTCTCCCAATCTATGTCCTACACGTGCGATTTTATCTCCATACGCAGGACCGATACCTTTACCTGTCGTACCGATAGCCTTATCCCCTTTCATACGCTCTCGTGCTTGATCGATAAGTGCATGATACGGCAACAATACATGGGCTTTATCAGAAAGGAAAAGACGACCTTTAAGATTATCAAACTGTTCCATCTCTATGATGAAATCTTTTGGAGAAAGAACCACACCATTACCCACTACATTTTTTGCATTAGGGTTTAATACACCAGAGGGAATAAGATGAAGTGCATATGTGTCTTCTCCTATAACGATGGTATGTCCTGCATTGTGACCTCCTGCAAAACGACAAACATAGTCATGAGATTGAGCCATATGGTCTACAATCTTTCCTTTTCCTTCATCTCCCCATTGGAGACCTACAATTAAATCTGCTTTACTACTCATCTATTTTGCCTCTTTTTTCATCTTATTTGCGACACACTCATCTGTATAGAGTGCAAATCCTGCTGCTTCGATACCATCCACACTATAGATACCACCCCTTGCCAATAGTCCATTGTCTTCAAACATTCTAAATGTCAAAGAGTCATAATAACGCATCTTTGCATAAAATAGTGGAGAAATGACCATGTTGCTATAGCCTACTTTTTCTGTGGCTGTTTTTATCTTTTTTAACTCATGCTTTATATCTTCTGGAAATACTTCTAAATTGTTTAAGTCATCTACACAAGAGATACGTACCAACTGCTCTATCCACGGTAACTCAGCATTTATAATTTGCTCTACGTGCATCGATTTGAGTACTTCTAATGAAATACCATATTTTTCATTGAGCAGGTTAGGGATACGAATATTGGCTATTTGCATCATAGGAGAAAGACCCATTTCAGACAAAAGCATCACTGTAGTTTTGGCAACCTCTTCAAAGCTTCCATCTATGACCTCTACTCCTACTTGATACTGCTCTGTAGTAGGAAAAGTCACAGTAGGTTGGATATAAAACCATTTCTTAGACTCTGTACTTCGCCCCAATCTTTTGGTTACGATACGTACCACATCGACTGTAGAATCAGCACGAAGCGTCACTTCATGATTTTGTGCATCATTGAGTCTAAGCAATGACTTTTTATCTTCAAAGCTTTCATGCTGATGGTAAGAAAAAAGGGGAGTCACTATCTCTTCAAACCCAAGATTTTCCAAAAGCTCTGCTGAGACGAACTCTATCTCTCTTTTTATTTTTGCAGATGTACCAAAATATAGTTTTGACCCAGAAGGGATTTCGTGTTCATAAACCATTAGTTTTTTCCTAATATTGTGTTAAAATAGACTTCGTTAAAGACACGTGACGCAGTACCGTCAAATGCTCTCTCTCCTATCTTTGCCAATGCCAATTCTACAGCATTGACTACCCAAACCATCTCATAAGGGGCAATAAGTCCCATCTGATTGATACGAAAAATTTTACCCTTCAAATGGTCTTGTCCTCCTGCTACATTGACATCAAAATCTATTTTGAGAATATCACGTATCTCTTTGGCATAAGGACTGTCTATCGTAGTCATAGAAAGAGCTGGACTTTGAGGATACGAATGTAAGCCTAGTGCTTCTAAGGCTTGACGTGTGGCTTTCGCACGACGTGCCGTTTCATCATAAAGTTTTTCTATGCCACCTACATTGTCTATCTCTTGTAAAATAGCACGTAAGCCGATAATCAGTGTCGTAGCAGCTGTATATGCTGTGGTATTTTGTTTTTGTTTCTTAATCTCCGAAGCGAGATTTAGATAATAGCCTTTACCCTTGCCTATCTTGCTAATAGCCCCATTGCTAAGCCCCAATATCGCTAACCCAGGAGGCAACATCAACGCTTTTTGACTCCCTGCAATAAGACAATCAATATTGCACACATCAATAGGTTCTACCCCTACTGCTGTAATCCCATCAGCAATCATCATGATATGTGGGTATAGTGCCTTAACAGCTTTAGCTATCTCTTCAACAGGATGACGTAATCCTCCTGCTGATTCTGAAAGTTGTATCGCAATAGCATCAATCGCAGGATTGGCTTTGAGAGCAGAAAGTATCTCTTCTACGCTCACAGGTACATCCCAGTCATGTTTTATCTCATCATTTTTCAGCCCAGTAGCTAAGGCAATTTTGCCAAATCTTTCACCAAATTTTCCAGAATTGACAGAAAGAAGTGTATCATGACATAAGTTTGTCACAGCAGACTCCATAGCCCCAGTGCCAGAACACGCCATCATAATAACTTCATCACTATGAAAAAGCTTAAATAAAAGCGTTCTAGTCTCTTCGAATATAGTTTCAAATTCAGGGGTTCTGTGGTGTAAGGTAGGTGTAGCCATTGCCAAACGTACAGACTCAGGTACAGGTGTAGGGCCGGGTGTAAATAATAACATAAAATATCCTCGCAATCGCCATCATGACGACGGCGTAGTTAACGAAATTATATCTAAAAGTTTGTTAGGGTTGGATAAGTAAACTATATCTCAGTCATCAATCCAAAACTTCTCACAAAAGGGACTGCCATAGATGGATTTTTAATCATTGTCTTAAAATCACCCTTAACAAATTTTAATTTACCTGTAGCAAATGCTATGCCCATACTAGTCATCGTCAATGGTTTATTCATCCACTTCGCCCAATCTTGAGAAGAAGCTCTCATATCCCAATCGGCCTTCTCTCCACCATAAAGACCAGCAGAAACTGCTATGCCATCCTCTACAACAAAGACACATAATGGTGCATCATCCCCTTTAAATCCACAAGTAATAACAGAATTAAAATTAATATCGGCTAATTTACCAGATACCTCTGGTTCTGCATTCCATGCATCTTTAAGTAAGTTTATCCATTCGTTTGAAAAAAGTTGTGCCATAATTAATCCTTTATTTTCTCTATAATTTAATAATTATAAAGGTACACTTTATTTCCTTAATATTGAGACTATCCCCTAGGTTTTTATGCAAAAATACTAGCCTTTTCTCCATCATGAAACATAAGACTGTTCAAACTTCTTTTTAATTGATAAACATTTTTATTTTAGATTGTGAAGCCAAAGCTTCACTTATATTACAAACTTAATATTTTTAATATTCCCCATACTTTTGATTTTAGGTTGAGGAAGCTTAATCAGCCTTCTTGGCTTTTCTTCGGCTACGGTATAATTCCCTATCGTATTAAAGATATTGGTAATGACGGTTGAAGTTGTATTTTCTTCTTTGATAAAAATCTTTTTAATGACTATTCTCATTTTAATAATCGTCTTAATCACACTTGTACCACTGACAAGCTTTATTTTTTCTACTATTTTAATACTTTGTGTAACTTTATTTCCATATTTTACTTTATCAAATGCCTTAGATAAATCACATAAAGACAGCTCTAAGGCATGTATTCTATCCCTATATGCATCACCATTAACTGCTTCAAGCTTGGTGATAAGATAGCTTAATAATTTATTCGTAGCACTGTTGTCTATTTTGGTATAGGTTTTGGATTTAATTGTTATTTTGATACTCTGATGTACCTTAATAGAGGCATCTAATTCTGATTTATCATGATGTGTCAAGACAGTTTTTTTGATTTTGATTTTAATCTTAATTTTGACAATCGTTTTGATACTGCTATACAATCCTTCATCAGACAAACTTTTATCCGTAAAATCCTTAATAGCTGTGACGGCAGTATCATCATTGGGAATAGTCCCTTCTTCTACCTTACTTGCCACACCTGAAGCCACCATATCTATCAAGGCTTTTTTAACTTCCTCTTCGTTTGTTTCTCCAGAGACTTTCGTTTCTATCGCTTTGGCTGTATTTGCCAACTCTTGAAGCATATTCCCTTTATTCAAAAGTGTATCTATCCCAGATATTTTATCAATGCTCGTATTATGATAGAGCTTAGAAATCAAGAATTTAAGGCTCTCTTTGCTCTCCAAAGAGCTGTCTTCATTGACCTTTTTGATATGCTTGGTATAGCTCAAAGAGATACTTTGCATCTGCGTATAAAGGCTCTCTATATCTTTGTCCATATTCTCTTCTATAATCCCTGCTAAAAGTGCCACATTAGAAGGCTCAGAAGCCTCTAATCCTTGGGAATCCAAGAGTTTTAGAAGTGTACTTTTTAATCTACTGATACGCATTTTGACTCTCTCAATGTCTATACTATCACTAGATTTCATAGTATCCATCAAGCTATCCCACGCCCCTCTGTCTGCCAAAGCTTCGGCTTGACTACCACTGCCAATCCCTTCTACCACAAAAAGACTTTCCATACTCTCTTTGAGCTTCTCTTGGATAAGGCTTTCTAGGTCAGCCAGTTTCTCTAGCTCTTTGGCTGAAATACCACTGCCTTGGGCTATCTCTAGGAGGTCTAGCTTTTCAATACTCGTAGAAACATTATTGATTTTAATCTTCAATTTTTTCTTTACCACGACCGTAGAGAGCATTTTCATCACACCCTCTTTGTTCTGTGTCGCCATACTCTCCATAAGCATTGCCAAAAATACCCCTGCACGGTAGGCATTTTCATTTTCACGTGGGTTCGTCTCGCACAAAGGCTTGTCAGTAGTCAATCCCAAAGCCTCATTCACACTCACCCTAGCATCATCAAGTGGTAGCGTCCCTTCTTCTACAATCGTATCGACCAAGGTCGTAGCAGGAGAAACATGGGCAATAGATTCATCGTCTTTACCCTCTTTTTTCTTTACAGTACAAGCCATCTTAAATGCATTTGCCTTGTCATTGCTATTGTTTACCCCATCAACACCAGAATCCTTACCACCTACAACCTCTACTCTATAGCGTGTGGGCAATGAAGGTACAGGAATACTATAATTCCCCTTACTATCTGTCGTGGTACTGCCTAAAAGCTTCTTATTCATATCATAAATAGATACCTTACCCCCATAAATAGCCCCATCTACCACAGAGCCTTTTACGCTAGTCTCTTTGCTTGGGGTTGTTGTGGCTGTTGTCGGCGTTGTGGCTGTCGTTGGCTTGACAACCGTACTTTGACTTGGCGTTGCTGTACTTGCTGTCTCTGTTGTCGGCGTACTCTCTACACTAGGGGGGGTATCCTCTACCGTACTTTTGACCACCGTATCATTACCACATCCCCCAAGAAGCAAACTCGCTACGATTAAAGACAATCCTAATTTTTGATTATAAGTTCTCATTTGTTATCCTTGTCACACAATACATAATAACCATCTTCTGACCCCAAGTACTCAAAGTTCTCAATCCCTGCTATCTCTCTATCAGGCACATACACAGAGGGGTCATCTCCTCTTACTTGTGCCAACATAATCACTTGATTAGGAGCAGTACAAACAACATCACTAGCAGACATTCCTGCCCCATTCGTACCATGAAGAGTATACCCTCGCCCATAACTATGTACGACATCGCTCGTTTGACTAATGCTCTCTATCTCGGTATCCGAAATAGCAAAGACAAGCATTCCTTTATAATTATCCACTCTATCAGCAATAAGCAAATATTTACGCTCTATCTCCTCTCTCACCCCTGCATGAGGAGAATACCCATACCAATTCCCACCATCAACTATCCAAATAGAGTGAATATCACTATTAAGCTTGGTAATATCAATCGTCCCACTCACAGTATTGCGTCCTGCTTTAAGAGGAATTTCCGATGCATTCACCGACCCATCAAGCACCATCATAGCTATAACATTTTCAATCGCCGTTTTAATCGTCTCTATGGCACTATTAGAGTGGTCATTATCACCCTTATATCCATCTATCAAAAGCTTAATCGCATCAATCTCTCTTTTAATCTTATCAGCCTCATCTTTGAGAGCTATCTTCTCATCATTATCAACGATATTATTATCAATGGCTTGTTTAATGGCATCTAGTTTACTCATTGCTCCGTCAAGTTCTTGTTTTAGGGTGTTGTAGTCGCTGTTGGTATCTATGCCATCTTTGATGCTGTCTAGTTCATTTACGGCATCTTTGATTGTATGCAATACGGCAGTATTATTCACATCTTCATTATTAAGATGATAATCCAAAATCTCACCATTTAATGCATACTCCACATCCAACATATTCCCTGCACTATCATAACTATAAAATATCTTCTCTCCACTCTCATAACTCACCTCAATCACACGGTCTAAATCATCATATTTATATGATTTAGCATCTAATGTGACCAAAGAGAGAGCTACAAAAGTAATTAGTGTCACTATCTTTTTCATTTTTTCTCCTTTTTCATTTTTATATCCAATTTCCGTAGGTCGGGGTGTCCTCACCCCGACACAATATACGAAAATCAAAAAATATCGTTATTCCAAATTATTGTCGGGGTGAGACACCCCGACCTACAACATCCACCTCTTAATCACCTCACTAGAAGCATGTAAAATATCTCTATGAAAATACTGTTCCCATAGAGTGGCTACTAGGTAGGTTGTGATGATTGGCTATTTTCCTTTTTTATCTTTTATTATTTATCACATTCATTAATTATAATTGTGGTTTTACAATTGAAAAGACAATTAGAAGTATTATTGTAATTATTTCCATTATTATTATTGGTTATGTTATTTACTGAACTATCATAATTATTATTTATAGTTCTATTTTGAGTAGAATTATTAATATTATTATTAATATTTACATCATCTGTATCATTAAATACATCTCCAGAGTTATTGAAAACATCATCTGTATCATTAAATACATTATTACTATTAGAAGAATGATTAAAGTTTTGTGTAGCACTTGATTGAGTAGCACTAGGCTGATTACCTTTAAGTTTATCATAAATATAGTTTGTTGCTAAACCTATTCCTAGATTAGTTGCTATAAAAGTTCCTGCTTTTTTTAGAGCCTGTCTTTCAATAATAGCTACTGCTCCTGCAAATACAAAGTTTATCCACTTACCTTGTGGGTCAATACCAATAATTGGTCTTCCATTAACATACCCAAATCTATTCAAACTTCCAAAATTAGTAATCCCACCAATCAAAACATCCCGATTAACAAACCTCTTAACCTCCGTACTATAAAATCTAGCTCTCATATAATAAAGGTTATTCTCTTCATTCATCACACCATCTCGTCCATTATAAAGAAAAGGTGTAACAGTTGTACCAAGTGAATGTTTATAGAGTTCACCGTAGGGTAGGTAGCTAAATCTATCTACTATCTCACCGTTTTCATTTGTTAAGGCGATTGTACTTCCTCTTAAATCATAATGATAATAGAGTGTTTTGCTATCAAGAGTTTGAGAAATTAGCCCAAGTCCATAAGTATAAGTTGTGGTTTGGGTATCGCTCATTATTAGCAGTTGGCTTAGAGGGGCATTTGGATTTACTACATATTTGCTTGTTGCACCCTCTTTAGTTTTGGCTATCTTTTGATTTAGCACATCATAGCTATAAGCTACACTATTGGCTAATACTAGACGATTTCTACTATCATAAGTGAGTTTCAAATCACCAAGTTCTAGCATATTATCATCTGCATCAAATATTGTTTTGGTGCTGTTTGCTTCGTCTAATAGATTTCCTGCTTTGTAGGTCATCTGTAGATTAGCCAACTCTTTTGGAGAGATTTCATTTGAGTTTGTCTCTTCTATGATATTGCCTACCTCATCATACTCAAAGCTAAATTCACTAATGATTACACCTAATGGCGTGACATCTTTTTGGCTTGTAAGTTGATTGGCATTGTTATAAGTTCGTGTTAAGATAGTGCCGTTTGCTCTTGTGATTTTGACTACTCTACTATTTTTATCATACTCATAAGCTGTGGTTTTGCCATTGTCTGTTACAGAGCTTAGTTGAGAGTTTGCATTATAGCTATAAGTTACTACTTTAGCATTTGGATAAGTAAGTGTCACTAGATTACCTACTTTGTCATACGCATAAGCGATTTTATTTCCCTCACCATCTGTATAAGAGAGGAGTTGATTAATCACAGAATAGGTCATTACAATAGTTTTACCATTTTCACTAATAGTCAGTACATTTCCATTTTTATCATAGCTATACTCTATTGTGCCTACTTCATCTGTGATAGATTTGATGCTTCCATCATCACGGTAAGAGATATTTGATTTTTGCTCTCTTGCATTGGTAGATTCTATCAGTTGATTTTTATCATTATATGCAAAAGCTGTTGTGCTTCCACTTGCTGTGGTGATGCTTGTAGGCAATCCCATACTGTTATAAGTGTAGCTTGTTTTGTTGGCTTTGGGGTCAGAGAAATCTACTCTATTACCATCTGCATCATAACTTTGTGTAGATTTACCATTCATTGTATCTATGGCTTCTACAAGTCGTCCTGCTTTATCGTAATTAAAGCTTGATACTCTATTTTTAGCATCAGTAATAGTCTCAGGTTGCCCCATTAAGTTATAGCTTGTTTGTGTGCTTTGATTTAAAGCATCTACTGCTTTGATAAGGTTATTGGTATTGTTATAAAATAGCTCTGCTACCATATTACCCATAGCATCATAAGACTTTTTGACATTACCCAAAGCATCATATTCTACAGAAGAGCTGTTATTCATAGCATCGGTACTTTTGACCACTCTACCCATTGCATCATACTCAAAGCTTACAGAGTTTTGATTTGCATCTGTTACTTTGATGACTCTATCTTCCCCATCATAAGCAAATGTTGTTACTGCTCCTAAAGGATTGCTTTGCGTAAGTAGGTTATTATTGGCATCATAAGTATAAGTGCTTACATTTTTTTGTGCATCTGTGGCTGTGAGTCTATTACCTCTTTGGTCATAAGTAAATGTGGCAGAATTGCCTAAAGCATTGATGATTTCTACAACTCTATCAGCATTATCATAAACAAACTTAACTTCATTGCCTAATTGGTCTATCTGTTTGGTAACGCGTCCTATCTCATCATAGATATAGCTTGTACTTGTGCTATTTGGATAACTCACTTTTGATACTCTAGAAAATCTATCATACTCATAAGTTACACTATTACCTTTTGGTGAAGTTTGTGTAATAAGCAAGTTTTCATCATTATAAATAAAGGTTGAACTCTCACCATTTGGTGCTGTTTTTTTGATGAGGTTATGATTTGTGTCATACTCATAAGTTGTTGTAAACTTTTGGCTTCCATCGCTACTAACTAAACTATGAGAGATAAGATTTTTATGCTCATCATATTTTAACTCTTCATAAGAGCCATCAGGAGATATTTTTTTACTTACATCGCCGTTAATATTGTACTCTAGGTTTACAGTTTGATTTTTGGCGTTTGTGCTTGATATGAGTTGAGATTTAGCATCATAAACATTATCTATACGATTATTTAGTTTATCAATTTTGGACAAAAGACTATAAGTATTTGTATCATAAACATACTTACTTATATCTCCATTTCTATCATTGTATTCAGAAAGGATTTTACCTGCTGTTGAATTATGGTCAAAAGTATATTTGACTAAAGTATTTGTATCTACTCCATCATCTTCGGTATTGACTAAACCATTCGCTAGATAAGTATTTTCAAAATAAACTGTACCATCACTATAAGAATATTTTGTGACTTGTCCTAAGCTATTATATTCAAAGTCATAACCCATACCTTCTGGAGCATCTATATGTATTAGATTAGATAGATTATCATCACTATAGGTCAAGACTATTTCTCTATCAATACTATCTGATACTTTGATAAGTTTATTATCTTTATAATGATATTCAATAAATAATCCTGAGGCTATATCTGTAACCCTAGAAAGTGAAGAATTTACATCAAAAATAAATCCTAGTTTTTGTTCTTTGTGGTTTTCTATACTCTCTAAAACTCCATATTCATCAAATTGATAAATGATTCTATTTTTCTTAGTAAGCGTATAACTTTTATCTGCATTTTTTATGAGTTTATCATATTTAGTGGGCTTGTCAATAGAAGTGAATAAAGAGCTATTGCTATCATCTTTTTGAAAAAAGTTATAATTTTTATCATTCCAATAAACAATAAGGTCACCATTTATTTTTTCTTGTATTCTCGCCGTAAACCCAAAGTTTGTACTCCAACCTCTACCCATTTCTGTTCTAGTTAATAATAATGAACTATAAGATACATTAAAAGAGAGTGCATTTAACCCTTGTTGATTTAAAAATGAAAAACTAAACATCTCTGCACCAGTAGCTGTATTTACAGCTCTATTTGCACATGAACCTGTATTCTTACCATAAGTTTTTGCTACTTTAGGTTGATTAATAAAAAAGTTTTGATTATGTTGTGCCGTTGTAATCGTAACCTTTATAGGTACACTTTTATTTCCTGCTTTGTCATAGGCTGTGGCTGTGGCTGTTCTATTTGTCCAAACCTTATGTGATGGAGTAATTGTATCCCCACTCTTTAAATTTCTAAAAATCTCAGGGTTTTTATCTCCATAATACCAAGAAAGAACGACTCTATCTATATCATCATTATAATCTATTACTTTAAGGTCAAAAGAGGCAGATTCTCCAGAGTTTATAGTAATATTGCTCACATCTGCTAATAACATAGGTTTAACAATCTTTTTGACTTCAAAAGTCCCTGCACTTATCCATGTTGTAGTATGAATAATAGGAGCGTTTAAATCTACTTTATCACTCGCTTTGACTTCAAATTCATAACTACCTTCTTCATCTATTTTTAACGCTTCTTTATTATTCGTAAACGAAGTACCTTTATAGTGGTCTAAGA
>Ga0256838_1000087_pt1 | contig 66130 bp, 86 predicted proteins | sample 4571419metaG_FD_185978 | JGI IMG/M metagenome (GOLD analysis project Ga0256838, IMG submission 185978) | Hydrothermal vent microbial communities from Guaymas Basin, Mexico - 4571-419 | ecosystem: Environmental > Aquatic > Marine > Hydrothermal vents | place: Mexico: Guaymas Basin | collected... | reverse complement strand
TTGGTATAATTGAAAAGATCATTTCTGGAGATGTATTCTGGGTTAAAATTGATGGTGAAATTGTGATAGATTGCGAAGGGCATTTTCCTGGTTATTGTTCTTATTGCAATCAGGATTATTCAGATGATCTCTATTACGATGGCGAAATTATAGATCGTGATATTGTTCATAAAATAATTTGTTCAAAGGAGGTGGAATAATGATTGCAAAAGACATGCACTATGAACTCATTATAGAAAATAATATTGTGGTATTCAAGCCAGATTACATAAAGAAAATGAAATTTGCTGATTGTGTAGTTGCACCTGATATTAAAAAATTGAAAAAACATTTGTCTTCACTTGGATTCAAAAAGATTGACAAAAACCATTACATCTTTATTAATGATAATGAATATGATTATCTGAGAGCTATAATAATTGCAACTATACTGCAAATTGATTATGATCCAGATGTTGTGAATCACATTATGTATTTGGAACCATTAGAACTTAGATATTACACTTCATTGATCCGTCAATTATGGCAAAAATATCAGGACATTGGTAAAATGATTCAGCTTGCAAAAAGGATTTATGACTTATTACTATTCAAAATTACGAAGGGATTGCACTAATGGGAGGGATTGCAATGATTAAAACAGGCTTCCTTGCAAAATTGATAGATGAAACATTAAAGGAAATAACATTACCATATCCATTTTATCCGTTCTGTGATCTCATTGCACTAAAATTAAACAGAAATTCAACCAACCATTACACAAGGCAATTTATACGGTCATATCTAAAATCAAAAGGATTCAAAATTGAGAAGACAAAATTTAGGAGAAAAAAGTTAATTTGTATAATACCAAAAAATCAAAAAGAGGAGGTGGAATAATGAAAAAGATGAAACTAAAAGATATTTATAAAGATATTAACAATGGAACTATTAAAGCTGAATTACCTACTTCATTAGGAAATTACAAAATACTTGCAGTAAATCCTTCAAATTGGTCAGTAATTACATACAATAATAGCAAAACATTTACAAGAACATTTTATTGCACACCAGATACAATAGTGGAGGTGAAGTAATGATTAAAAAATTAGAGACTTACGATTATGCTGTTATCCAAAAAATAAAAGATATTGCAAAGGAAATATTCCCAGGTTGCCAAATATACGATGAACCAATAGATTCAAAATCACACGATATTTACATATATCTTCCCAACATTACAATAGATTTCATCGTATTCCCCAACAGAATACATTATTGTATAACAGATAAAAGAACAAATAAAATCGTTTCAGTAAATTATTATTCAAATCCAGAATCAACAAAACAAGTATTTCTCAAAATAAAAAGAAAAATAGAAAACATACAATAAAAAACAAAGGGAGGTTCAATTCCTCCCTCTATTAAATTTTTCCATTTATGTGAAAAATTTCACACATTTAACTTCAAAATTAAAAACACAAATAAATCAACAACTTACAAAAAAATTAAAAATGATATTAAAAAGCTTGCAATTGCCTGGCATAAATAACCCCTTGCAAACCGCTGGCATATAGAGATAACAAAAGATAGTGTTTGTGAGAACAATATCAATCAATCCTTACCACAACAACAAAAATTACAATATTAACCAACTAAATCACATATTAATATTTTCAATCCTAACCTCACCATAAAAACTATAAGTCCAACCATATTACTTGTCAATAGATAACAAAATTAAATTAATCTTACAAATACAAATCAAAATAGAAAACCCAAATATTACAAATAAAATACACAAATAAAAGAATGTGGTAACTTTCACAAAATCACCCGTTCTCCCCCAAAATATTATACCATAACTAAACGGTTCCTGTCAACACCACAACAACAAAAAATAACACAAATAAAATCAATAACTTAGACCTTCTCCTAACTTATTCAAAAATAAAGCTTTTTTCACTCACCTTACTATATAAATAATTAGGTATCAAAAAAGAAAGTTATCACAATCACAAACCCTACCTAAAACACTCAAAAATAAAGCATAAAAAAATTTTTTACCATGTGAAAAATTTCGCATCACACAATACCAAAACATAGTTCCATAAAAACCACAAATAGCTCTAAATTACTCAAAAATAAAGCATAACAAATTCCTCGTGATCACATTCACAATCAAACATAAAAATCTAAAATAACTAAAATAGAAAAAATCTACCTAATCCTAAGTCCCTGATAAATAAGGAAAAAATCACAATAAAAAATTTGAAAAAGGGGGTTGCATAAGGGTAAAAGAGGGTATATAGTTATCGGCGAGCTTGGAGGATAAAACCTCAAGCTCAAAAACCAAGGGAGGTGGAAGGATGAGGATGATATGGGATAATGAAAGAAAATATTTGTATTTGGGTGGATATGGACACTATGTAGGCGTGTATTTGCCTGAAGGTTTTAGGTTTTGGAAAAGAGAATCTATTACAGGAAATGTTTACTTTAAAAATGAGGATGATAGAATATCTATTAATTTGTCTTCTAAGGGTTTGGTTATGGGAGTGCCAGAGGGTAGTGTAGAGTTTTTGTTTGGAGGGATGTTGGATATTTTTGAAGAAAGAGAGATCGGGGTTGAGTTTGTGTCTAATGGTAAGGTCGAAATAAACTCAAGCGTTGGAAACATAGTGGCTATTTTGGAGGATGCTCCCTCCCCCTATGGTTTTGTAGAGGATGAAGGTTTTGAAGAGTATGAGGATGTTTACGAAGAAGAAGAGGATTAGGGCCGAGTCCCTAATCCTTTTTATTTTACTAAACCTAAAATAAAACAATGTTTGGGAGGTGTGAGGATGTTGTTGAAAAAAATTTTGGAAAAGAAAAGGGAAGCCTTAAAAAGGTCTTCATATGAGGATCATGTGAAAAAATTTATTGAGGAGCTCAAGGAGTTGTGTCCTGAGCTCCTTGCCGATGGTGTTACTCGGCTTAGTGTGTCTGTCTTCAACGACTATCTACAAGCAGGGGGGGTGATAAAGAATAGAATAAGCCAGAGTAAATATATGGAAATAGTAAGGTTGTTTGTTGATATGGGGGTGCCAATAGTGGAGACTGGGAGGGACAAAACAAGATATTATATCAACTTAGAGGAGTTTTATGAAAGATTTTGTGGGGGTGAGTAATGAGATTGACACAAAAGCATAAAAAAACATATGTTTTTTCTTTTTTAAGTAGTTTTGGAAAACATCCATATCTTTTGGAAAAAGCCCTGATCAAGACTTTGGAACATATAGAAGAGTTTTATAAGTTGGATGGTAAAGAGATTGTGGATTCAGTAATTGAGTATTTTAACCATTACCTCAACCATTATTATAAGGATTTATTTGAAGATTTTAATGAACTATTTTCCGATAATTAACCATACCACAGGGCAAGGGGTTTAGTCCCTTGCCCTGTATTTTTCCCTCTATTTGTGAATGTGATCACGAGCACGCCGGTAATAATTTACTATTTTTGTTAAGATAGTATATCTTCCAAGCTTACCTAAATATTACCCACAAATAAGAAAGTTATCACAATCACAAGCAAACTATTATTTTACACTCAATTTAGTGAAAAATATCACAAGTAAAATAGGGGTTAAAATTTTATAGCTTATTCGGCTATATACCACGATATAGTCGTGCAACCCATATAATAATAGAGACACAATAATAGCTTATGGAGGAAGCCATGAGAACAAGACATATAATGCAGTTTTTAGGTTTCCATCATTTAACAGTTTATAGATTAAAAAGAGGTTTGAAAAGAAGAAAAATCTTGAAAATCAGGAAGATAGATACAAACTCCCTCTATTCTCTTATAAGGTCTTTAGGTTTCAACCCAAAACCTCATTCTAAAATCATTCTCTTTATCTTTAGATCTAAAAAACACTATTATAAAAACACTCATTTGGTTAAAGAGATCATGAAAAATTACCCATCTTACCATAAAAGGATCATTATTATTAGGGACTTAGAGCAAACACCAAACAATAGAGGATTTAATTGTCTTTTTGATCTTTTCACTTTCAGATATAATGAAGTTTTGGTTTATGATTTTGCTAATAATCCTTTATTTATCAATACCTTAAGAGCAATCTCAACCTTCTCTTTAGGTGAAGATATTGTTAGAGTCCAAAACCTGGTTGAAAAATAGTTGTCATTTTGGTTTTTTATCAAGGTTAAAATTTTACTGTTTATTAGGACTTGTGATTGCGATATATTTCAGGTTCCCTCACTATAATAAAACTAATCAAAAATGACAGATTTTTATTAACCCCTTACTGTTTTTATTCTTTTCTTACCACCTAAAACACTACAAAAATAAAACACTTCATTTGTTATCTTTTTCACATAATTTTTCTAAGTTATTGTTTTTCTTATGTTTTTTCACTATTTGTTGTTTTTATCAAACATTATAAGGGTATGGGCGTCCACGAAAATGAGAAAGGAGGGGAGGGGAAGAACAACACCAAAACCATTTTTTCCAAGGTTTTTAGGATTAGGACTATACCAAATTATTTTTTCTGAGGTTTCTAAAATTCAGGTTATACCAAATTCTTTTTTTGGTATTTTTGAAATTAAAGATTATGAACCATTTTCTCTGAGATTTTATAATTGAAGGTTATATTAAAGTTATTTTTCCTGGGATTTCATTTTCTTTGAATAATTCCAGACAAATCTTAAGACAGCATCTACATTAGGATGAAGATTTTTAAATTCAAGATATTTTCTGACCCATTTAGTTCCGTATGCTCTAATATATATTCCTAAGACCTCATCACCAAATGCTTGAGTGATTCCTGTTATTCCTGTAAAGTCTACTACAATCTTATTGTAGCCCTCGGATAGATATTTGTCAATTTCTCTTCTTATTTCTTCACCAGCATATCTTGAACCTATGAAATCATAATTAAAGTAATCTCTCATTTTGATTACTGCTTTTGCTTGTGCATTTTCATTTAACTTTTTTATAAACGCTTTATTGAAAGTAAATATTTTGCATTTATTAATTTCAAAAGTATTATTCTTTATTTTCTTTCTTTTTACTGTCTTATCACTTTCATTTATTTCTATCATTTCTTCCCTTAATGGATCAAAGAGTTTCATTATTTATCCTCCTTTTAGTTATATTTCTATCATTCTGCAAGGAAGTTTTCTCTTTTCTGCTTCTTTTATGACAAACCTTGTTCCTCTTGAATCTTTTGTTGGAAAAGCAAGTATAAAGTCAGAATGTTCTATGATTTGAATGTTTCTTATTAGAGGTGCTTTCTTACCATATTTTGAATAGTTGGGATAGAAGATAAGAATGGGTATTCCATGGTTTTTTGCTATTTGTTGTGCTATGGTATCTACACCTTTAGCGCCACCTGATATTATAAGTATGTTTTCTTTTGGTCTTCCTAAGTCACTCAAAAGCTTGAAGAATTCTTTTTCAACTTTGTGATAGTCATTGTATTTTCTGGAACCAACTATGGCTATTTTAAACTTGTGCATGATGATTCTGTCTTATAAACTATTGGTCAGTATGTAAATAGCATTCTTTCTTTCTATCTTGATATTTGCATTGTTTTCTTTGTTGAATTTGTTAATGATGTGTTCTAAGTTCACTTCAATGAAGGGAGGTATGGTTTTTAAGGCAATGGCGAAACCTTTCCATGGTATGTTTTCTCTTAAAGTATGTAGAGATTTCAAGAAAAGAAGTAAGTTGTAATCTACTGAAATTCTTTCTGCTAATTCATGATCATATGGAAGATAGTTTGCTAATTCGGCTAAGGTGAATATGTTGACTGGTTTTTCAAATTCTTTGTTTATTTCTTCAAATCTGAATAGAACAGGAATATATTCCCCATCAACTATCCTGTTTTTGATTTCATAGATTATGATCAGTTGGTTGAATCTTTGTATAATTTCATTTATCAAGTCCTTTTCTGTCAATGTGTCGGTTGTGAAAAATGGTATTTTTATGTTTTCTGTCTCAAAGAATAGAGCGTATTGTGATTTTTGTAGATCCATTTCACATGAAAATTTCATATTTCCTTCAAAGAACATTTTGAAAATGTCAAGATTAGTCTTTTTCTCTATCATCTTCTCCTCCTATTTATTTAAAAATCCCACCAATCATAGTCTTCAACATGATCATCACGAGCATATTCACCAGCACATGGAGCAGAGCTTTTCCTTTTCATATCTCTTGAAACAACATCAGCATCATAAAACCAATCCAAATCTTCAGGCTCAGTCTCAATAAATCTCTCGAATTTTTCTATCTCTTCCACAATTGATTTCCCCATTTCATCTACCATTCTTACAAAAGTCTTCAAAAACATTTCCCAAAGGTATTCTAAGTGTCTCTTAGCATCAAATTTAATATCTTCCTTAAAATTACCATTAGCAATAGAAAGTTCAGAAACAACCCAATTTAAGATTTTATTACATCTGTTGTAGTATAACTCTACTTCATCGGTTAAAACAAAGTGGGTATTTTTTAAATCTTTTAGAAAATTGGAAATTTTTGAAATTAAAGCAAACTCAATTTTACAATTTTGGATATCATCTAACAGAAACTCTGCCCTATTCCTCCAATATTCTTTTACTTTTAGCTTTTCCATAACTTCAGGATAATTTTTAACCAACTTATTCTTTCGTATATATTTATACATATACATTTTAGAACCCCTCTATTTATTTTCATCTTCAAACTCAATTTTTAACTTACCAGAAATCAAATTATGAATTGCTAAAAGACCACATAATTGTAGTGGAGCATAAGCATCCATATCAAAACCAAACCTTTCATAGATGAGATAACGGTAGGTTCCTCCTTCCATGGCATGTTCATGTAAAATCTTAGATATGTAACACAAAAGAGCAAGTTTTTCATCATAGGTTAGATTATTCCATACCTCTTCACCTTCTTTTAACATATTTTGTTTCAGCTTTTCAAATTCTTCTGATAGTATTTTACTTATTTCCTTTAGTTTTTCCAGTTTTTCATTCATCATTCTCCCTCCTCATTTTTCTTATTCTTTCTTTTATGTCTTCATAAAACAACCAAATTTCGTATCTTTGTTCAACAACTTTTGAAATTTCTTCTTCCGTTAAGAATCCTTTAAAATATTTTTGAAACACCTTCTTTTCCCATTCATTGTAAGCATTGGCATATCTTACATGCCTTATTGTATCATCAAGAAAATCCTGTTTAATTTGTATTGGATGAATCATCATTTTACAAAGAGGTCTAAGGTTAATCTTCTTAGCAGATAATGCAATGATAGACGCAGCGGAACAAGCTGTGTAGATAATTGATTCTGTTTCACCTTTACAATTTTCTACTGCATCTGCTATCTGAATGGCTGTGTCTATGTAACCACCATAAGAATTTAGATATAACTCAATTTTCGTTTTTTCATCTGCTTCTTCAAGAATTTTGATTACATCTGCATACAGAATAGGAGATTCAATATCAAAATCAAAAAAGATTTTGTAAAGAGGGTAATATTGATCTTTTGATTCTATAATTTTGACATATTCTTTTTCATTCATTTTTCGCTCCTTATTCTTTCTTTATAGCAATAAGGTATTAGTCTTGTTAGTTTTACTTCCAATGTTTTACTTTTAGGTGGTTTTTTAATGAAATCTATCAATAGCTTTACATCTATTTTAACACCTTTTTCTTTTAAATCATTAAGTAATTCCTTAGCTTGTTCATCTTTAGTTTCTTTAATCATTTCATCAAAAATCAAATCTGAATCATCAAATATATTTCCAAATACCTCTAATTTATTTGCATTCATTTTGTAGTATTTGTCTGATGCAATCTTAAAAAGAACATTAACTGGTAAAATGTAAAACCCACATCTATCCTCATCCCAAATTACAATTCCATATTCTGCATAGGGAAAATCTCCTCTAACAATATCAAATTCATAAATTTCGTTTCCATTCTTGTCTCTTTTACCTGTGAATTGACATATGGTTTCTGGAGATACTTTAATAAAAGAATTATCTAAATAAAACTCTTCCATGATAAAATATTCATCCAAATATCTATTCCATATCAGCTGACCATAGTGCCATTTATTATCTTCTATTCCTTTTGCTCTAAATTTTACTTCTTTCATTTTTCTACCTCCATCATAAGTGTTTTGTCATTCATCAGTTCCTCCTCTCAGATATTTTCTTATTTCTTTCTTTTTATTTCTTCTTTCAGCTTTGTGTGTCAACCTTTTTACTTTTCTTCTCGCCTTAGTCTTTGTTAAGGTGTATTTCCATTCTTTCCATTTATTTCTCATGACTACCACTCAGTCAAAATCAGTATTTTTGTTGTATCTATATCATGTTCTTCTAATGTTTGATAGATATAATGAACAAGTTGAGTGTCTCGGCAGCATCTGTGTAAAAAGATAACATAATCATATTCTTCTACAGAAGCCCATGGGCCATAACATCCATCCTTTGCTTGTTTAGGTGCTTTCTTAATGGCATCATTCACTATTTTATACAACCTGTCTTTCTTCATTTTCATAGTTCTTCCTCCTCAAGTGGAATAGTTGTCACATCCAGTTCTCTATTTAGAAAGATTTTCAATAAGTATAACCGATCCTTTTCCATCTTCACATAAAACATATCACCATTAACAAGTCTGAATTCAACTGTCCACTTCTTTTCAGGTGCATTTGGTGGATCAATTATTATCTGTGTCACCTGGTCAAGATTCACATATCTTCCATCAATAAAGATCCATTTCATTCTATCACCTCTCCACACACATTTCGAAATATTTAATTTTATATTCACCATCATTGGTTATTAAAGCTGCCTTCTTCAGATTCTTGCAATCATTAGCAACATACTTGGTAAATAAATTGTTCATTCTAATGGAAAATGCAGAAAGAATAGCGATAGAAATAAATAATACAAACACAGAACTCAATAAAGCCATTTTAAATTTGCTCTTTGTTTCTTGGTCAGATGAGTAGTCAGTAATGTAAATAATTGAAATAACAAGAGAAATAACAGAAAGCACAACAAAGATAGTGCAAACAGGCTCAATAACATTAAAAAGATGATAAAAACTAAGAAATTCATTCATTCTTTACCTCCCCAGAAAGCCCTTAATTATTTCTTCACTATCTTCCTTTTCAAGTCTTTCATATAAACCAAATAGCTTTATTTCCTTAGTTTTCAGAAACTTCTTGAAATAATCCACTTTGTTTTTCACATTCTTATCTGCCATATCAAGAATTCTTTTGCAATAATCTAAATCAAAAGGTTCAATCCTTTCAAATTTATCAAACCATCTCTTGTTTAGCAATAATTTTATAGCTGGAATACCTAATCTAATCACCTTAGATTTTCCACCATTGTTAGCAGAGCAATCTATTATATAACATTCATGTCCTAATGCCAAATGAAAAAGTAAATCATCTGGTAAACTCATAAAAAATTTGTTCCATGCTTTACTTTCTATGTGTGAAGACTGTAAATGACAATAAACAATATCACTATCTACCTTTTTTGAATAAGCCAGCCCAGCAGTTAAGTTGACGTAATATCTTTTCATTCTGGCCCCCTTTGCCAGCTTCTGCATATATTATAAAACAGAGAGGTTAAAATGTCAAGAGGAAAATTTCTTGTTGTAGTCTGGCAGGACGGAAAAACAGGAAGACCGATGAAGTCTATTTTTGAATTTGCACCAGATGGAGAAAAAGTTGTTGTAGCCACACAAATAATGTCCATCAAAGATGCCCTTGCTTATGTTGAAGCCTTTGGTGGCACAATACTCTCTCATAGAATCACAGACAAACCTAACTATTCTCAGACCCATTTTTGATATTTTGCATGCTTTTTCCTTTATAATTATCAACATATCTTTTAGCTAACAAAAGAATTTCTTCTGGATCAGCCACAAAGAAAGAATCTATGTCATCAACTTCTAATTCATCTTTTCCTTCAATGAAGCTTTCCAGAACGGTATAGATGAATGACTTTGTGCAAAGATCATCAAGATTAGATTGAATATAAAGAATTATATTTGGATGAATAAAACCATGATCATGTTTATATTCACCAATACAATTTAGAGCTTTTCTGATCTCACTTTGATAATACTCTATTTTGTTAGAACCAAAGATAGAACTGAAAAACTCAAAAGTTTCTTTTCTCATTCTATACCTCCGCTCCAAGTATTTCTAATCATCTTCCATCACAACAAATTTGATTTTGCAAGATTGACAGTAACAGACTATCCTTCTGCTTTCATAATCAATTTCATAATCTACAAAGTTATGATTTTCGCAAACAGGACAGCATATCCTCAAATAACTCGGATCAATATAGACTTGACAATTCCTTACTATTTCTTCAAATTTCATAACTACCTTTACATAATAACATCATCATCTTCAAATAGTGTTTCTTTGACTATTTTTGTGAATTTGTTGTTTTTCTTGGAATTCATTTTTGAATTGTCTTTGTTTTTTACAATTGTAACGATCTTTTCTCCCGATCTTGAAATTATATAACCTGATATTGAAATTTTTAACAATGCCCACATTTCTGGTGGAATAGGAAGTTGTTTCAATCGAGGTGCAAAAATACTGATAATTGGAAAGATAGCATAATTCCATGCAATTATGAATGTGAACACCAGCATAAGCAATGGTCTCCAATTTCTTTGTAACCAAGAATGACCCGTAGCTTCAGCCACTATGATATCTCTTTGTGCTTGTAATAACTGATTCTGAAACTGCAACAACTCAAGATGAATTTCATGTTTCAATTCCATTGCTTTACTTTTATCAGGAATAGCTTTGTCAATAATATCAAATAGTTTTGAAGCCAACCCACCAACTAAAGGTATCCATGGTGCCATGGCTATTCCTCCTGTTCAACGAAGATTTTTGCCATGCATATACCAAAAGCTTTCGTTGATCTTCTTATCCATCCTGAGAGAAATTTTCGCAAATTCTTTCTGCTTGCTAATCTTACATAATAGTCATTTCTAATGCAAGCATATTCAGTAAGAACTTTATAGTTAGGTATAGTAGCTAACATGCCCAATGTCTTTGGCCCTATAATGCCATCTACTTTAATATATCCAGTTTTTGAAGATTTGTTTATTGCAAGTTGTAAAAATTTGTTTGCTCTTCTTATTCCAACATTCACACAAGTATCAAAATGATAAATATCTATTCCATCAGGTAATTTGTGACATTTTCCTTTTATCCAATAGTCGGTAAAGTATATTTCCTTTGCTTGTTCAATGGTCAACTCAGCAATATTTAAATTTGGATAGGCTCTTTGACTGAGACCATATTTCGAAATCCCACCAGGATCATCAGGATCATTTACTAAACCTCCTTCAAAGGTAAGAACCATTTTGAAAGCAATATCGAAGTTTTTATTCATTTTTACACCTCACAACATGGTTATTGAGAACAACACAATTATTATTCTTCAACCAAATCTTAAATACTGGTCTTTTTGAAGTTGGTTTCTTTATGACTGTGGATAAAGAATGATAGTGAGGGTGATTTCCTATTCCAGTATATTTTAACATGCAATATTGATATTTTGATCCTTTCCAGAAAATATCTAATTCTTCAACATGGGGAATAATCTTATGGTTTTTACAATCACAAAATACAATGTCATTCAAGTTTGTAACTTCAATGTCAATGAAAACATTGCTAATGAAATAAATATCTCCAGAATAAAGGAATTCTTCAATCTTTACTAATTCATCCCATTCAAATAAATTCAGCTTGTCGTTGAAGGAGACTACTTGAATATCTCTAAACTCAAATTCGGCTTTTTCATGATTTATCTTAATCCCAGTGAGATAGTCTATCAATCTATATTCATTTATTACGGATGGAAGAGAATAAAAAACATTTCCCACAATATAAGGAGAAAGTTCTCCAAGTGTCAACTTCATGCTTTTGTTTGGTGTCTTAATAAGAAGCATGTTATCGACACCAAGCATTTTCAAACCTCCTTCTTCAGTTGCCTGCAGTATTCTTTCATGATCAAATTGATATTTAATTGATTTTCAGTAATAAATTCACCATACCATCTGCTATAAATGGATGGATCTTTGTAAGTTCTTAAGTAGAGACCACTTTCTTGTATTGATGAAAAAAGAAGTTCCTCAAGTTTCTGTTTAGCTATTAATCCAAGTTTCTTTTCCTCTTCAGAAGCATGATAAACTTCAGGCGCATCATAGTGAAGACAACGAACTCTTAGTTTCTTGAAAATGTTAAAACCTAAATCAATTGTGACATCCACAGTGTCACCATCAACAACTCTATTTATCTTTATTACTTTGTAAGTATATAGCTTGTTTTTCATTTTTCAACCTCGCATCAGTTTACAGTCTGGTTATTCATTTCAGCAACGATATTTAAAGCATTTTCGGTTGCTTCAGGATTGATTATTGCCGAAAGAATTCCATACCAGAAAGTAAATAGAAGTGCGTCTGAAGTGGTTATTTCTGCGTCAGGATCAGTAAAGTCTATATCATCAAAATCAACATTAGCTGAAACAAACTGTATTATTTCATCTGCTTCTTTTTCATCATGTGATTCAGAAAAGAGACTAACAAGATACTGCTTAAACTCTGATATTTTCATTATTCTTCCTCCGTCAAAAGGTTTCTATCTAAATCAACAATTTTCGCATTCACAAAATCTGGCGTATCACAATCGTCTGTTCTGAGAATAAATTCATAAATAAGCTTTGCTCTCGTTTTATTTACAGCAATTCTCAGACGATAAGTGTCATCTATGTCATTCAAACCATAAACAGGAACGGGACATGTAGCTTCAACTACCACATCACCATTCTTTTTCCATTCACTTACAATAGTATCATAAACCTTTGAATAGATTGTGTTTTTATTCCAGCTCATTCAACACCTCTCTTACAAAGAAGTCTTCTCTATCTTTCCATCTTTAATATAAGTCAATTCAAACTTATTGTCAAGGCCCAAATATCTTTTCTTGAAAATTTTCAGAACTTTCCAGCAAGCAGAACAAGGTTTTGAATTGGGTGCCAGCTTTCCTTTTCTGTTGTATCTCAAAACAGTCAAACCTAACCATTTTTCTTGTCTTACCAGATTTAGAAAATAAGAATTCTTCATCAGAGTAAGAATACATCTAACTTCAGCATGCCAACTATCATATTCTATACCAAAAATCTTTACTTTCAATGAGCCAGATAAACAAAGATTTTCTCTTGTAATAATCTTGCCATTAGGAAGCTGAAGTATTGCTATGGTCTTCCCCTTACTATCCATTATCCTTTCAATTCAGTCAATATAAAGCTTATTATCTTGAATGGAGTCATCGGATCATCAATAGGATGAGCAAATTTTACTATATCAAATCTTTCTGACAGATTCATTCTATCTGCCAACTGCCACCATATTCTATAAAATTTTCTTTGCATTGAAATGAAATCATCAAGTGTTTCCTTTCTTGCTGGATCTTGCATGGCTTTCTTAATAAATTCTTCATTTTCAGTTCCATTAATCAAAATAATTTTATTCGAAAGATGAAAATTATGTATCACTTTCTGTGAATGCTCCATAAAGAATGCTCTGCACAGATCAGCAGCATCTTCCATCGTTATTTGCTTCTTAATTACCATAAATGTAACCACATCAAGAATAAATCTGTCTTTCAGTATTACAATATTATTCTTTTCATCAGTTTCATCTTTGTCAACCAATTCACCAAGAAACTGCAATATGTAATATTCTGAAGCAAGAATCTGTTTTTCAAATTCATTCATATCACACTTGTCAAATAGAAAGTTATTTAATTTCAATACATTTCTGGCTGCTTCGCCAATCTTGACCACAGTATAACCTTTGGGAACAAATCCTTCAATTGAATCAATCAAAGATGACTTACCATTTGCCGCAAAACCTGAGAAAAAGTAAGTATAAATCATCTTCCATACCTCCTCTCGCAGATAAGTTTTTCATAGTTTACATAAGAAAGTTTTCTTCCACCGTTTCTTTGTATTTCACATGATGTTTTGCAAATAGAAGAAAGAACTTTGGCAAAAAGTGGATCATTTGTTTTTCTATAAATTTTATAGAAGAAATCATAACTTATGCTCGAACACGACAAAGTTGGAAAAGCTGTAGCCATATCATAACATACCACATGTGTCTTATAACCTAATCTACATGCAAGATCGTCAGCTGCAAAAGATGATGTGGTTATGATTCCTGCTGCTAAACATCCCACTAAAAACTTTTTTAGCATGGTTAACCTCCTCAACAAAATCTTCTGACTGCTAAGAGTAGTATAAGAAGAACATGAAGCTTTGTCAAGAGCGTTTTTTAGTTTTACCAGAAATTTGTTTTTCAAGTTTTTTCAACTGTTTAGAGGAAACCACTTTCTTCTTATTGATGATCTCTTTCTTAAGACTTTCTATCATTTGACAACTAATTAGATAGGCTGTTTTTAAAGGATAGTGGCAGGAGAGGAGACTTGGATCATTTCTTACGAAGAATAAAGGATTTACTGTTAGAAAACCGATATTCTTATATTTACCTTTGCCACAAGAACAATAGTAACCATCAATAGAAAAGAATTTACAACTGAAACACAATTTAAACATAGATTAGCCCTATCTTATATGTTCTCTTCTTCATTAAGTTCATCATATAAATAATGAAAACAAGCTGGAGGAAACCAATGAGGGATTCTTATGTAAAGTTTCTGATGTCAATAGATGAAGATTTTAGAGCTGCAATAAAAGAAAGTGAAAAGGAATTTCTTATAAATGCACTTGAAACAAGAAGAGAATTGTTGCAGAAGTTAAATGAACTTCTGCAAAACTCTAAATCATTGAAAGTAAAGGATATAGTGCAGGCTATTCAGATTCTCAATGCAGAAATAAGGAAATCAGAAAAGTTACTTAGTAAACATGATAATAGAGAAGATGAAACTGTTGATGATGATATTGTTGAAATGGAAAAGAGATTGGCAACTCTTGAATCGGAGTTTGTTGAACAGTGAGTAACAAAAAACTTCTACTTCAAAAAATCCGTTCAAATAAACTTGCAGCCATAGAATATATCCTTTCATGGGGAATACCGAACTTTATTCCTTATGGAGAACCACATAAGGCTGTCATCAAAGCATGTGAAAAAGTGAGAATGCAAAAGGAGTTAGTTAAGCTTGGCAAGCTTGATCCAAAAGAAGCTAAAGAAGGAGTTATAATACAGTTTGCCAGAAATCACTCGAAAACAACCATTGTTCTCGGATATATCCTCACATTGCTTGGTGAAAATCCTAATTTACGAATTAAGATAGTTTGTGAAAGTGAACAAATGGCCAGGCAGAGAATTAAGTTCTTGAAAACACATCTTGAGAGAAATCCAAGACTTAGACAATTGTATCCACATCTAAAACCTGCTGACACAGAAAGTTGGTCTTCGCAACAACTTTATGTTGAAAGAGAATTAATTTCACCAGACCCATCAGTAGAAGCTTATGGCGTGCTATCAGCAGCAACAGGGTCACACTGTGTTGTTGAAGGAACACCAATTATTACAAGTAAAGGACTAAAACCAATAGAAGAAATTAAGAAAGGAGATTTTGTCTTCAGTATAACAGGAAAATTTGAAAGAGTTATTGCTACAATGAATCATCACTACAAAGGTAAGGTATATCATATACAATCAGCAATGCAAAATTTTGCTACAGTTAAAGTAACTTCAAATCACAAAATTCTGGTTAGATATATTGAAAACAACATCCCAAAAGTAGAATGGGTTGAAGCTGAAAAAATAGCACAAAATCCGAAGAAATATATGCTTGCTTTTCCAAAAGCAAGATTTGTTGGAACACACAAAGTCTTTTCAAATAAGGAAAGACAAAGACAATTTGAAAAGTTATATTATGATACAGATTTCTGGAGATTTCTTGGATATTACTTAGCTGAAGGATGTTTGGCTAATTGGATAGAAAATGGAACAGATGTAGAGATGGTTGGTAAAAAGAATGGTTATAGAGTGATTTTGTCATTTGGAAAACACGAACAAGACTATATCAATGATGTTGTTTCGATCTTAAATAAATTTGGAATTAGAGCTAAAATATATCAAACTCAAACAACCACACAGGTAGTTTTTCATGACAAATTCATTTGGCAGTTGCTAACAACTTTTGGGCACAAAGCGCCAAATAAAATATTACCAACTTGGGTGATTTCAGCTTCAAAGAAAAATAAATATGAGTTCTTGAAAGGATATATAAGAGGAGATGGTTGTAAAGTAAGAAATAAGATTAATATCACCACATCATCTCAGCATATTGCAACCATGTTACCTTTGCTTGTGAGTGATTTTGATTGTTTACCATCCATTGTTAGATCTGAGAGAAAAAAACAGTTTATACAAGGTAGAAAGATCAACAGTAAGCAAGTCTTCAATATAAGATTGTCCTTTAAATCAGAAGAAAGATTTCTTACTGATCTATTATTCAAAGATAAGAAACACAACTATAAGCCTACAAGATGGAAGAGTGATGATTTGTTTTATTATATACCCATAAGAAAGATAGAAGAAAAAGAGTATGATGGAATAGTGTATGATATACAAGTGAAGAATGGTCATTCATTCTGCTGTCCATTCCTAACCCTTTCGAATTGTGATTTGATTGTGTTTGATGATATAATTGGTCAAAGGAACGCTCTTGTTTATCCAGAAAACTTAAAAAAAGTGGAAGAAGCATTTTATAACACATGGATGAATGTTCTGGATTCACCAGGTGGCTGGTTTATCTACATATTTACTCCATACAAGGAAGGAGAACTTTCATTGAAGCTCAAAGAAAGAACTGATTTGTATGAAGTTGTTGAATATATTGTTGATGATAAACTTACTCCTATCTGGCCTGAATGGATGGATAGAGAAGCATTGAAAAAGAAACTTGAAGAAATTGGCCCAACAGCCTTTGCAAGAGCATATCAAGGTAAAGTAGCTTCAGATAGAGACTTCGTATTTAATAGAAATGCAATAGAACGATGTTATGATTTCACATTAAGCTTTGGTGAAACAAAAGACAACTGGATCTATGTGATGGGAGTAGATTTAGCTGCTGGCAGAACTAAACAAAGTGCAAGAAATGTTATTTTTACTTTAGCTATGGATGAAAAAGGACATAGAATTCCTGTTTCTATTAAGATAGGACGATGGGATAGTGTTACAACAGCGAAAATGATACTGAATGAATATGAAAGGTTTAAACATAAGATAATCAAGATTGAGAACAATGCTTACCAGCAAGCCTTAATTGACTGGATAAATGCTATAAGTGGTTCTGTTGATTTACCTATTGAAGGTTATAGAACAGGAAACCAAAAGTTTGACCCTGAAAAAGGACTTCCATCAATGGCTGCTGAATTTGAAAAAGGATTGTGGAGAATCCCTATGAAGGATGAACATCCAGATGGTTGTGATTGTTCTCTTTGTGTCTGGTTGGAAGAATTGAAAACCTTTCCACATTCTAAGTTTTCTGATACGGTAATGGCATCTTTCTTTGCAAGAGAAGCTGCAAGAGAAATAGTAGGTTCTGATACTGTCAATATTAGCTTTATTGATATAAAACTTGATGAAGAGGAATTTATTGATCAAGATGAAACTTTTAGCATATATTTGTGAAAACATAAAGGAGAAAGTATATGATATGGAAACTTTTTAGAAGAAAAGCGAAGAAACCAAATAATGAATCGGTTGAAGAATTAGATAGATTTTATTCTCAGGAATTCTATCCTTATGTTGCTGGAAGAAAGCGAAAGAAAGTAAAACCTTATGATTTTGGTTCATTTGTAGAAAGTTTCATTGCAACTCCCTACATTTATGCTTGTATTAACAAGAAGGCCACGGCAATAAAAACACTTGAGCCAAAAACATTGCGGATAACATCTGATGGAGAAAGCTTTGTTGATTATAATAATGAACTTTATAAACTGATAAGGAAGCCTAATCCATATTACAGTTTTAGAATATTGCTTGAAGGCACAGTTGAAAGTTTAGAATTGACTGGAAATGCTTATTGGGAATTGAACAAAACAAAAACTGGCAAAGTTTTATCAATATATTTACTTCAACCACACAGAATGTTTATTAAACAAGATGGGCCAAATTCCTTCAAGTATGTCTACAGACTTCCTAATGGTAAAGAAATAATTTATGAACAAGATGAAATAATACACTTCAAATATCAAAATCCATTTGACGATTTGTATGGATTATCTCCTATGGCTTCTCTTGACTTGCCAGTTGAAACACTACAAGAAAGTTTAGATATCTTGAATAAATATTTCAAATATGGAACTCATCTTAGAGGAGTTCTTGAAACTGATAATATTCTGACAAAAGAAATGAAAACCTATCTTGAAAACAGATGGGCGCAATTTTACGCAAGTAGTTCAAATGCATTCAAAATACCAATTCTTGAAAAAGGATTGAAATTCAGACCAATCAATGTTGTTCCTAAAGATATGCAGGCTATTGAGGCACATGAGAAAGCACTATATGCTATCTTAGCAGTATTCAAAGTTCCTCCTGAAGTTCTTGGTTTAAGACAGGCAAACTATTCTGGAATGGAACAAGCAAGACGATCTTTCTGGGAAGATACAATTATTCCCCTTGCAAAAGACCTTGAAGATACAATCAATTTCAATCTGCATAAGATAGTTAAAAATGAAAACTTAAAATTCGTTCTTGATTACAGTGGTGTTGAAGCGCTGAAGGAAAATAAGCTGGTCAGAGCAAGAGTTGCTGGTATCCTTATGGATAGAGGTGTAATGACCAGAAATGAAGTTAGAGTTCACTTCTTTGATCTTCCACCTGTTGAAGGTGGTGATGAATTCTTGCTGCCTCTTAATATGACCCCTGTTGAACCTGGTAGAAAACCTGAAAACGAAGAAGGAAATCCAGATCAAACACTTAAACCAGACAGTGAGGCAGCAGACAATTCAGCAAAATTCTTTGAAACAAAAACCGTTTATCAATCTGAAGCAGACTGGCTATTAATTCATTCTGTGGTAGAAAACTATTTCATTAATGAATTGCCAAAATATTATAGCCAGCAAAAGGATAGATTTAAAGAAAAATTGCTCTCTTCCATTTCAGCTATGATAATAGTTTCAGAGTCGAAACTTGAAAAGGAAATTAATGCAGCACTTAGATATGCAAGAACTCTAACTGCTGAAGAAATTGTGGAAAAATTCATGTCAATTGCAGAAAGACTCTACTTTGACATAAAAAGACAAATCAATCCTGATCTTTCTGTTTTAACAGGAGAACTTCCTAAGAATATAAGAAAGATTATAACGGACTGGGCTTATCAAATTACTGATATTATTGATGAAACTACAAGAAAACAACTTATAAATCATATAACAAAAGCTATTCAAAGTGAGCAATCTTTAGAACACGCAATTGATCATGTTTATAACAAGCTTGTTAATGATGTTGTTGGACAAAGAATACGATTGATAGCAAGAACAGAAACAACTTATCTGCTGAATAGAATTAATCTTGAAATACATAAAGAAGCTGGTTACAAAATGAAGAAGTGGAATTGTGTTCTTGATGAAAAAACTCGTCCTGAACATGCTGCTCTTGATGGAAAGAAAATTCCCATAGATGAAAAATTTGATGTTGGTGGTTATAAAGCAGATCATCCAGGAGACAAGAGTTTGCCTGCAAATCTTTCAATTAATTGCCGTTGCTGGTTAACTTTTCATCAGAGGTGATAAGTAATGGACGCACTAATAAAATTTCTTGATTTTGCATCTACACATGGTTTAACTGAAACTCTTACTTTGATAACTGCCCTTGGTGTTTTCTTTATTGTGTGGAGAGATACACAAAGAAGGGAAAAGGATAGGTGCTATTATAGATTAAAACATGATTTTGACAACTTTAGAACTCGCCAAGATGTTTTTGATGATAAGGTTGATGATATTGTATCATCACTGAAAATAATTAACAAAGATCTGCAAAGCGTAGTTGAAACAATGAGAACGATCTTAGCTTCAATTGATAAATTTTCAAAATCAAGTGACGATGCAACTTCTGATATGAAACTCAAATTTGAGGAAATTCTACACAAGGTTGAAATGCTCTCTTCAACGATTGATAAGGTGTTGTTCATTTTCGCAAAGCTGAATAAGGATGGAGATATTTAGATGGTATGTCTAAATGAAGAAAACATACTACAAAAGATACTTGAATTTGATCTGAAAATTGATTTAAAAGAGGCTAAAAGATTTGAAAAGTTAATTACAGCCATTTTCGAACTGGAATTTTACAAAAACAAGATAGATATAGAAGAGGACAGAAAGATTTGTCCTTGCTATAAGAAACTGTATAAGTTTGTGATTTCAATAGGTGAATACATACTTGTTAATAAGTATTTTGAACGGAATGTTTCAACCAAATGTATTTACAAACTAATACCAAGAATTCAAGATGTGGATGTTAGAGCCAAAATGCTTGCTTATGTTATGCTTAGACCTCTAATAAAGGAATTTATCAATTATGACTTTGAAAAATTCTATGATAATACAGGAACATTTATGAAAAGTGCCAAGTTGATTTTATCTGGGATACATTTGAATTGTGAAAATATAATGTGTAAGGCATGTGGAGAAGAACATTGCATCTATTACGAAAAACATGAAAAATACTGCTGTAATCATAAATGTGTTGTAGAAAATGGGGAATACATTCGGTTCTACATTTTCCCATTTATCGTTTCCAAGAAATCATACTGGATAAGATATTGTTTCAAAATTCTTGATGCAGCTCACAAAGATCTAAAGAAAGTGAAATTAATAATTGATTACAAAAATATGCCACCTGAATTTGGATATGTATGGAATGAACAAACAATAACAAGATTCAATCATGCCTTAGAAAAATTTGGTGAAGTAAAAATAATCAACTATGAGGGAAGAGTAGATTTTGGAAAGTATGCTGATTATGTCAAACCATATTTATCCACCGAAGAAGAATTAGGACTTTCAAGTTGTTAGAAACATATAACTTTTGAAGACAAAAGGAGGATAGTCATGGGAGTGAGATATGTAAAAGGTTTTATAATGTCTAATGATTCTTGGGAGATAAAAACTGTTGACAAGAAGGAAAGAATTATTGAAGGATTTGCTTCTACTAATGTTGTTGACCGAGTGAAAGACATTGTAGAACCTAAAGCTTTTGAAAAAACAATGAATACTTTTATGAAAATAGCTACTTTGTTGTTCAATCATGATTTGAACCAACCAATAGGAACTGTTATTGGCTATAAGATAACTGACAAAGGTTTGTGGATAAGAGCCAAGATAGGTCAGGGATTTGAACCTGCTGACACTGTATGGAAAATGATAGAACAGGGAATAGTTAAAACCTTCTCCATTGGATTTTCCATTCCTGAAGGTGGTGAAGAATGGACTAAGGATGGTATAAGAGTAATAAAAGAACTTGATCTGCATGAAATTTCTGTTGTTACCGTTCCCGCAAACCATGAAGCCATTTTTGAAGTTTCAACTGATGGAAAAATTTTGAATGTTAAATATGGACACAATAAGGAAGAAAAAGCTGTTGAGCCATTTAAGAATCTTCCAATAATAGATAAACCTTGGGATAAAAGAGTTGCTATTGAACAGTGCAGAAAATGGGCTTCATCTGATGGTTCTGGTGATCCAGATAAGATCAATTTTGATAAGTATAAGAAATGTTTCATGTGGTATGATAAAGACAGAAAAGAGGAACTTACAGCTTATAAGCTTCCTTTTGTTTATATAGTTGATGGTAAGCCTCATGCATGTAAGAGAGCAATCATGACAATAGCTGCTGTTCTGCAGGGTGCAAGAGGTGGAGTAAATATTCCTGAAGCTGATAAGGAAAAGGTTAAAAAAGTGGTTGAATCATATTACAAGAAGTGGAATGATGTTCCTCCCTGGAAGCGTGAAAAGTCTATTACAAGTGATAATGTTAATGAAGACAATAACATATATAGACAGAAACAGGCTGAGGAGGAAGACATGGAGCAGAAAATGAGCGTTTTGAATGCTGAGGAAATTTCTGCTTTGTGCGAAGACATTATCAATGACAAATTTGATGAACTTGGAAAGAAATTCATATCTGAAGTGGAAAGCAAACTTAACGAAATAATTGATCAGAAGATTGCTGAAGCCATTGAGACTAAGACTATAAAGGAAGAAGAGGTTGAAGAAGAGAAAATCTTGGAAGAAACCATAGTTGAATTGAAATCCATAATTAAGTCTTTGAAAGAAGACAAATAACTTTTTAGAAGGAGGTATAGTTATGGCTACAAAGGAGAAATTTGAGGAACTTACCAAACTTATCAAGGAAGCTACTGATCTCTTGAAGAACAAGGATAGGGAGCTTTCCGAAACCAAGGAACTTGTAGAAAAACTTGCTAAGGAAATTGAAGACAAGGTTGCTTCTGTCAGAAAGGGTGCTCTTATAGGTGGAGCTGAAGCTGGAAACTACGAAATAAAGGAATTGCTCAGCCAGCCTGCTCATGATGAAACTGTAAAGAAGATTCATCAGTTCAATGATGCTTGGTATATAGCTAAGCAGGCATTCAGAGTATTTGTTCCCGAAGAAAAGATTGATGAACTCTTTATGAATGAATTTGAAAAGGAATTTAAGGCATTTACTACTGGTGCTGGAACTGGTGGTGATTTTGTTCCTACTGGACTTTCCAGAACCTTCTTTGAAGAAGTTATGGTTCAGCTTGCTGTTGCCGATCTGCATGAACAGATCAATATGCCTACCAACCCCTATAGGTATCCTATAGTCTATCATGATGAAATGGGTTATCTTGTTGCTGAAAATACTGCCAATACCAGAACCGAAATAGATGCCGATGTAAGCTCTTCCAACATGACCAGCAATCTTGAACTTGATGCTAAGAAGATAGCTGCTAAGATAAGGATTTCTGAGGAACTGAATGAGGACAGCATCATACCTATAGCTGATGTTGCCAGAAAGAGACTTGTTACTGCTATAGCCAAAGCTGTTGAAACTGCCATAATAAATGGTGACACTGCTGCCACCCATATGGATTCTGATGTGACTGCTGCCAACGATCCCAGAAAAGCTTTTGATGGTTATAGAAAAGTTGCTTCTCTTGGATCTGCTAAGGTAGATGCAACAGGATCTCCTCTTAATGGTGATCACATTCTCAATGCAAGAGCACTTATGGGCAAGTATGGTCTGAATCCTAATGAGCTTGCTCTTGTTTGTTCAGTAACTGTCTATCTCAAGGATCTTATCAACCTCAAAGACAGCGCTGGCAATCCTCTTGTTATAACCAGAGATAAATATGGTGCTCAGGCCACTGTATTTAATGGTGAACTTGGTAAGATCTTTGGAATACCTATTGTTCCCTCTGCATTTGTTAGAGAAGATCTCAATGCTTCTGGTGTTTATGATGGAACCACAACTGATACAACTGTTGCTGCAATAGTTTATAGACCTGGATTTGTGATTGGTAAGAGAAGAGATGTAAAGATAGCTTCCAGAAAGGAAATAGATACCGACCAGACTGTTGTAGTAGCCACTACCAGACTCGCATTCAATACTCCTTGGAAAGGACAGAACATAGTTGGTCTCATCTATAACATTAAACCTTAATAGATAAGTAAGGCTGGGGTCTTTATTGGCCCCAGCCATCTTACCGGTCGGAGGTGACAATGAATTTTTATATAAATCATTTCAAAGTGGATAAAGATAAAAATGAGTTTTATTATTTTCTTTCTGGCAACTTTAGAAAACTTACAAGTAAACAACCAGAACCAAACGTAGCTTTACTTACAGATGCACATGGTTTTCTGCCTTTCAAAGTTATCTCTGGTGATTTTGGTGGTGGATTTTCTACATTCACACCACCAGAAACTTCTGTGCCTACACTTCTAATCGCTATAGATGAAAATACAACTACGCCAGGTTATCGTCTGTATGTATATACTGGTGAAGCAACTGGATGGAAGTATGTAGATCTATCATAATCAATCTTATGGAACTGACTATTAGGAGGCTTCAATGAAGATCAAACTTCTTACAGACTTTTATGCCAATACCAAAGTTGTTCTTAAGGGTAAAGGAAATATCTTTGATGTAGAGGATGATATGGGTAAATATTTAATTAAAACATTTCCTAATTGGTTTGAAGAAGTTAAGGTTGAAATAAAAGAAAAGAAGATGAAGACTGAAAATGCTGAAGAAAAACTAAGAAAGAAGAAAAAGACTAAGTAATGGCATGGGTAGACTTTGATAAGGTCAAGCCATATCTAACTTATGATAATGCAACAAGCTTTTCTACTGATGAACAAGACTTTATAAACAGACTTTGTGATGCTGTTTGTAAATTTATTGAAAACTATTGTGGTAGAGTAATTGAAAGAAAGCAAGTCACAGAATACATTGATGGTAATGTTGGAAACACATTTATGCTATCTAACTTTCCAATTTCCAATTTTGAACTTTATTATGATCCAGCGAGAAAATTTGAGCCTGATACAAAATTAATTGAAAATAAAGATTACTTTGTTGATCTTTCAACTGGATTTGTTCATTTATCGTTTATTCCAACTGAAGCACCAAAAGTTCTAAAAGCTATCTATGAAGCTGGATGGGAAACTAATGAAATACCATCTGATCTTATAGACGCTGCATGTCAGTTTGTTGTGTATAAGTATGATAAAATAAGAAAGAATGAATATGATCTTCTAACGAAAGCTGGTCAAGGTGCTTCAGTAACCTTTATAGGCCCTAAAGAAGATATTCCACCCAATATTAAGTCTGTTCTTGACTTATATAAAATCTTTTAAGGTTCATTTCAATGAATGGATTAAAAATTACCATAAGATCAAAACATAAGGCTAAAACTGAATTTACACCTTCTAACTTTTCAAGAATTGTTCTTGATGAAATTATTGATGATGTGGCAAATCAAATAGAAACATCTGTTGCAAATATTTCAAACAAGTTACTTGCCAACATTATTGCTGTGATTGTTAGTGAAATGAAACATACAACACGACATGGATGGAATTATAATTACACAAAAAGCTTAGCCACTTCATTTTCAATGACTGATGTTGAAAAGTCAGTGAAAAAAACTGAAGATGGATTTGATATTCATGTGAAACAAAGCGTTGTATCAAACCATCCAGCAGCCGCTATCTTAGAATTTGGTGGAACTATCAGATCAAAGGGGAGAAGACTTAGAGTTCCAGCGAAAGGAACTCCATGGCCAATAAATAGACAAGTCGAAACTGATTTCACAAGAGGTATAATTCAATACAGAAAGATAGGTGGATTAACAATTCCCGCTTATGTTCTCAAACATGTTGTTCACATTCCTGCTTATGCATATATTAGCAAAGCTATAGCGAGATTGAAAAATGAGGAATGAAATCTTAAATTACATAGTTGATTTAATTAATAATAACAAGACTGAAATAAGAACTGTCACGAGAAGATATAGAAATACTGAATCTATTAGGCCTTATGAAACTCCAATTGTATTTGTTATTGATGGTGTTGAGACAAGAAAAATGGTGTGTAATAGAGACTTATGTGAATTTGAAGTAATCTTAAGAATTGTGGTTTACAATGAAGATAATACATCTGAGATTCTGAACAAAGCGATACAGGAAAGTATAAACATAATTTATTCTGACAAATTCCTTGGAGGTAATTCTGTCAAGCCCATAAAGGTGTTGAGAATTGAAACAGATGAAGGTTGGCTGTATCCTTTTGGAATAGCTGATGTTCGTATCTTAACAGCATATAATATGTGAAACTAATGAAATCTCTATTTGAAAGGAGGTAAACAATGGCTTTGCCAAGACTTGTTAAAAGAACTGTTCTAAAAGGCTATGTTGAAACTTCTTATGGAACTCCTCCAACAGACTGGAGTTCTTCCGATGTATTTTATATACCAGCAGAAGATATAACATTTAACTTTCCCAGAAAGACACAGAGAAGAAATCTAATGAAACCCACTTTTGGTGCTGATGCTGAATATGTTACTGCTGTATATGGCACTATAAGCTTTACCTGTGAATTGAGAGGAGATGGGACTGATGGCGGTTCTCCTGCCAATCTGATTGAACCTGTTGTAGGAAAACTTCTAAGAGCTTGTATGTATAACAAGACTGATGTTGAAACTGATCCTGATGGAACTCCTTCTTCAGGTGACGAATACATAGGTGAAATGTATTACACACCTACTTCAAATCTTGCTACAAGTGGAAATTCTCTTTCATTCAAGCTCTGGTATGCAGCTGGAGAAGACGATAAAGCAGAAGCTATTGTCCTTGCTGGTTGTATTGGAACTTATACCATAAGAGCAGGTGGAGTTGGTGAAAGAGTTATGATTGAATTCAACTTCACAGGTAAAATAGTTGGTGATCCTGTAGCTGAAACACTTCCTACAATTACCTATCCTGATCAGAAACCACTGTTCCTTCAGAACATGACATTTACAGTAGGTTCCTCTACAACTTACTGTCTTGGTGGTTTTGAAATCAATGGTGGAAATGATGTCAGACTAAGAGAATGTGCTTCTGAAGCTGATGGTATTGTCAGTGCAATAGTTACAAGCAGAAAAGTAACTGGAAACTTTTCTATAGAAGGAGTTTTGCCTGGAACTTCTGATCCAGAACATCTATTTACCAAATTCAAGTCTGGTGAAACAATTAATCTATCAATAGAACTTGATAGTGGTGATGAAGGTAATCATGTTATAATTGAACTGCCACACATACAGATTAATGACCTTGCTAATGAAAACAAAGAAGATATTCTCTTCAGAAGACTCAACTTCACTGCAATAGATACTGGTTCTGATGATGATATAAAAATCAGATTTCTTATTTAATTAGCATATAAGTATGGCCCAGGGAATTCATTTTGTCCCTGGGCCGAATATAAAACCATTTCAAGGAGGTCTTTATGCTCGTATTGAAAAGCTTTATCACTGAGAAAGTGAAGTTTGATGACGTTGAATTTAAGATCCGTGCCCTTACCAGAGAGGAATTTCTTGTATATGCTAAGAGACTGGCTGATTTCAATGCGGAAGAAGGTAAGGTGGATACTGATGAATTCCAGGATCTTGCTCTTGAAGTAATTGAAACCTGTCTTATGGTAGATGATCCTTCTATAAAAGAAACTATTATGGAAAAAATAAGAGAAGCTCCCATAGCTGTTCAGAATGAACTGTTTGATCGTATAATGAAACTTTCTGTTAAGGGAAAATGAATGTAGAGAATTTTGAAATATTATGTGGAATAAACTTTTCAAACAAATACAATTGGAACTGTTCTGAATGTGATGAATATCAAAAAAGAATAAGACACTGTCCTTATATTCCGAAAGAACAACACATAGGAGTTGTTGCTTATCCTATAGTTGTTGGTAAGAATAAAACTAAAACTTTAACTGAATGCCCAGTAGCATTTGTTAACAAACATTATGATGAATTTGCATTGATACTGGATATAAAAAGTTGTGTGGAAGCTCAAGTTCCTTTTCACAGCAAAATAGGACTGCTTGAGCTTCCAAATCCGATTGTTACTCTTGTTTATAAAGCAATGAAGATACACAGTGCCATAAGAGATATAGAATTGGAAAGCAGACATGGCAGAGCATAGAATTAGCATAGACATAGAATTCCATGAAAAGCTAACTGCTGAACAGATAAAGGAACTACAAAGAACAGTAACAGAGGCTATTTCTACACATAAACAGCTTGGTAAGGTTTATAGAGATGTCATAGTAGAGACACAAAAACACACAAGAGAACTTGTAAAACAAGATAGAACTTGGAGAGGATTAGTCTGGACAATTGTTCGTGCTGAAATTGTTTATCGTGGTATAATGAGAATAGTTCATGCAGTAACTGATGCTTTCAAAGAAGGTGCCAAAGCCATTGAAGATCATAAAATGGCTGTTATTTCTCTTGCTGCTGTTGAAACTTCTCATCTCGCCTCCGTCATAAATCAACAGAAGATTTTAGCTACTGCATATCAAGTGAATAAAAGAAGAGCTGAAGAAGTTTACAAAACAGTTCAACTGCTTGCTGCTCAAACACCTCTTACTGGCGAACAGATGATGAAACTTGCTCGTGCTTTTGCTGCCTATGGCCAGACTCTTGATTTACACAACAAAAAAGCAAGAGAAGGAATTCTTGCTTTAGCTAATGCAATAGCCGTTTTAACACAGGGACAAAGAATAAATCTACAAATATTTCAAGAAACAAGGGCTTTACTAACTGGTGTTGGAATACAATATTCAGAGGTTGTTAGATCTGTTGCTCAAGGTAATCCTGTATTAATGGAACAAATTAAATACTGGGCAAGAACTGGTGAACTGATTTATCATCTTTCTGATATTCTTGCTGGATTTAAATATGCTGCAAGAGATGTTCAACAAACTATAACAGGTTTATCAACAACATTAAAATCTCTATTCAAATTACAAATAGTTGAACCTGCCTTTAAACCATTCTATGACACACTAACCAAGACTCTTGATAAATTAATACATAGATTTTTCAAAGTAAAAGATGGAATGATTGAACTTACCGAAGAAGGTAAAAAATTAAAGGCTGTTTTAGAAAGTATTGCAATAGCTGCTTCTCATGTAGTAACTGCATTTGAAAAAGTTTCTCGTCATTGGGATGTTATATTAGAAATAAGCACTATATTGGGTGGATTAGCTTCAATTAATCTTGGGGCTAAAATTATAAAAGGTGGTTTTGGATTAATTGTTGGTGGTTTTAATGTTCTGATTCAAACATTAGAATTAGTTGGAAAAGGATTTATTACAGCAGCCAGTGCAGCAAAACCACTTCTATCCGTAATTGATTCTTTATATGAGTCAATAAGAACTCTTTTTGTAGCAACAACTGAGTATGAAATAGCAATGACGGCTGCTGCTGAATCTGCTATATCCCTAACCGCTACCATAAGTCTCGTTGGAACAGGAATCGCTGCTCTAACAGCAACATTAATTTATGCAATCACACATTGGAAAGAATTTAAGGAAACACTTCTTGAAGTAGGTGAAGCTCACAAGGAAGTTGCTGAAGATATAGGTAATCTCTGGGCATATGGAATCACAGGTGATGATACTTGGATTAAAAATGAACAAATAAGATTCAAGAAGCATAAGGATTTACTTGAAGAATATAGAAACTCCTTAAGTAAATTATACACAGATATAGAAGAACAACTAAGAAAAACTCAAGCAGCTACACAACAATCTCAATTAATTCTTGGTAAAAGTGGTTTATTCAAAGAAACAATAAGTGTATCAATAAGTGAAAGAATCAAAGAAACAGAAGCTCTTATAGCAGAAAATACTAAAAAGATAGCAGAATACAGTCAAAAGATATTAGATCTCAAGAAAAAGATTGCAACTGTTAGTGATAAAAATAAGAAAGATCTTCTTGAAGAATTAAAACTTGATGAAGAAAAAGTCAAGACATTGAAACAGGAAAATGAAAAGTTATATCAATACAAGGAACTCCTTAAACTTGCTGCAAAATATCAACAGGTCAATAAGAACTACAAAAGTGAGTCAATAAAAATTACTGAAAAATACAATCAGCTAATTGAACAAATAAATAACAAACTTAAAGTTGCAAGCACTGAAACAGAAAGAATCTATCTTAGATATGAGCGAACTACTGCAGAATTAAAGAAACAGTATGACATATATACCAATCAAATACAAAATTACAAATCTCTTAGAGATGAACTGATAAAATATGAAAGATCAGCACTTCTCACTGATAAACAAAGAGAAGCCTTAAAACAAAAGGAAAAAGAAATTGATGAAAAGATAAACAGTATTCTTGAAAAAAGAGAAAAGATTAAAGAAAGAATTTACTCAAAGGAAGCTGATGTAGTAAATAAACTGAAAGAACATTACAGAACACTTACAAAGGATCTTATCCCAATTGATGAAAAGGTTACTGACATAATTAACAAAATCAAAGAACTTAGATCATTCAAAGATCTGAAGATAAACATAGGGGTCAATATTAGCGAAGCAATTGAAAAATACAAACAACTTGCCAAGAAAACAGTTGAGCAAGACATTCTGGCACCACTTGGTGATATTCTTGTTGACAATGCTTCTAAAGCTGAAGACTATCTTAACCGCATGAAAAATACCATTGATAAACTGAAACAAGAAGGTATCATTAGCGAAGCAGAATATCACAGACTTGAGAAAGGAATTCAGAAGATTTACTCATGGATGAAAAGTGGTCTCCTTGATCTGATTAAGAACTTAACCAGTGGATTGAAAGAAGCATTCCAGAACTTCTTTGAAATGCTATTTAATGATTTGTTTAGAGGACATCTGAGAAAGTTTAAAGACTATCTCAAAGCATTATTTAATGATATTGCAAGAGCATTTGCTCATAGCTTCGCTGTTTATCTCTCAACAGCTCTAATGAGCGTCCTGAGTAATGTCTTGAAAGGAATTATTTTCCCAACTGCACAACAAGCAGCTGCATCTAACCAACAAGCAGGATTAACTGGTTTAGGACTAATTGGAAATGTATCAAAGCTTTTGAACAGCTACTGGCAGACTCCAGCAACCATTACCGAATGGGCTTTTGATCAGACAGGCTGGTATCCTCTTGGAGCAGTAACAGATTGGCTCCAGCAGAATCCCTGGGCTTCTGCTGGACTGATGGGCGGCTTGACCACCTATCTCAGAACAGGAAGCTGGGAAAGATCTTTAATATCAGGAGCCACCACTGCAATAGGCTATCATTTCTTTGGCCCTGTTGGAGGTCTGGCGGGCAATATACTTGGAGATGTTGTGAGTGATGTATTTGGAATTGGCAAAAAGAAAAAGAAGAAACCCGAATTCCACATACTTGAAGGTTTTGGAACCTATGAGATTTCTATGGATCAAGCTCTTTCTGGAGCATATAGCATTCGCCCAGATATGGATCATGGGAAAGATGAAAAGGAGACTGAGAGAAAAGTTCAAAATGCATATAAGCAGATCGTTACTAATATTGTCAAGGACTGGATGGACTTCGCCAAGCAGATGGACACCCAATTCGGCACCACTTGGGAAGAAGCTTTCAAGCAGTATCAAATAACTTTATACGAACACAACTGGAAGGGGAAAGATATAGGTGAAGAAATAGAAGAGTATCTCAAGAAGGGATTACCCAAAGAGATCATTCCCCAATTCATGGAGTTCACAAAAGAGCAGCTACAGGCTTATGCAGCCGATGCTGAAAAGTTCAACGAATGGATAAACTCTTACATGGAAGCCATCCAGAATGCATCATCCGAAGAAGAAATCCAGCAGGTTTACGATCTCTTTAAAGAAGACATCTCCAACACAATGGCGGCAATAGAAAACTTCAACAACTACCTCAAAAACACCATATCCGATTTCGGCAAGCAAGTTTACACAATGACTATGAACTGGGAGGATGCGGTCAAAAGACTTGAGCAAAGGGGACTGCTTTCAGAAGACCTTGGACAGAAAGCAATAGATGCTTACCAGCACACGCTCACAACCATGCTGCAACAACAGCTTGGCTTATATGACGCAACACAAGCACAGATAGAACGCTTCCAGCAACTCTATCCTCAGATTTGGGACACTATACAGAATCTGCATCTTGGCTGGGAAGATCTCTACAACATACTGATCCACCTTGAAGACTACTACCCTGTGTTGAAGCAGGTAGCCGAAGCCAACGGAATGACAGTCGAGGAACTGATAGCCGAGCTATCTAATCTGACGGTTGCTTTAAAAGAGACCGCTGATTCAGTTGAAGAAACATACAATAGAATAATGAACTTAGCTCAAAAAGCTTACCAGTTAAATGTGATAAGCGCAAAAGAATACAAAGATCTTGAATATGATTATTGGGCACATAAGTTGCAACAAGCAGGTATTCCTGTAACTGCTGAAGATCTGGCTACCTTTTACAGCAATCCCAACTATGTATCTCAAATCATACATGACGCCGCCTATGGAGGTTTCTGGTCTGAAGATCAGATAGAGACGGCTCTTGAATATCTTAGCTGGCTAAGACAACAACCATCCGAGGAAAAATATATACCTCAGTTTGAACAACTACTTCAACAGCAATCTCTGTATTATTACACAGACATTCTTGGCAAAAAGGAGTCAGCATATTGGAAAGATCTATGGTATTCATACAGGGAATCCGTTGACTGGAACAAAGCCTCTGCTGAAGAATACGATAAGGTTGCTCAATATGCTTACAATTACTACCAGTCAAGACTAAATGAACTCGAAGAAGAATACAACAAGTGGAAACAACTAAAGGAACGTGTCCAAGACATTATTGAGAAGCATAGGGACTGGGATGCCGACAGATCGCTTCTCGACCAAATCCCTCATCTTGTGGGAAGATCTCTGGAAGATGTTGAGAAATATGTTGCCGAGCTTGACAGCTGGCTCAGCAAGGCTGAGGAAGCTTACAGAAGACTGCAGGACTACAGAAAAGCTCTGTCCGAACGCATAGCCTCTGTAAGAGAAGAAGCACAGCTTTATGGCAAATCCACAGAAGAACGCATTTCCTACTTTAGCCAGAAGATCACAGCCGGTCTGCAACAGCTCTGGGCTATACAGGATCCTGACAAGCTCCTTGAGAAGGCAAGAGAAGTTGAAACCCTTGTTCTCGAACGCTGGAACCTTGAAAAGCAAAGGGCTGAGGAACTTAAGCGCACGGCGGAAGATCTCAAGCAGGTCATAGAGGACATAGGCAGAGCCATAGATGATTTGAAGGGTCAGCTTGTCTGGGCGACTCCCGAAACACGCTTCCAGATGCAGACCGCAAAATATACAGAACTTTACCAGAAGGCTCTCACCGGCAAACCCGAAGCCGTTAGAGAATACATGAGCTTTGTTTCCCAGTATCTTGAAAGCGCAAGAGGTGTTTCAGCCACAGCGGAAGAATACGGCGACATACAGGCGAAGGTGCTTTCTGATCTGTATGAACTTCAGAAAGTCACTTCGGATAAGCAAACCTCAATGGAACAGCAAATCAAAGCTGCAATAGATTTGGCTAAGAACCAGACGGTTTCAACTCTTAAGCAGATACACAGCGTTGTTGGGGCAAAAGCTGAAGTTTTGAAAGACAAAATAGAGCAGCAGACGGAAATTCTCAAAAAATTGCTTGGAAATGACGGCATAATAAGCAAAAAATTGACTGATATCAAACAAAGCATGTTCAACACATTACAGCAGCTTGAAAACTTCATAGCAGGGCTAAAATGGATAACACAGAGCCAGAAACAGACCGTCGGCTACACACAACGCCTTGCAACAAGACATTATTATCAAAGCTCATCCTACTCTGGAGAAGGATTCAGCTATTCATACACATACTCCTACTACACGCAGGAACCTGTTACGCTAACACATGCTGAAGTAACAAAAGAAACAGGAACAGGTGGTTTTGCCGCACTCGCAACTGGCGGAATAGTTTCTGAACCAACCGTTACTCTTCTTGGTGAAGGAGACAAACCTGAAGCAGTCGTTCCGCTGCCCTATGGCGAAAAAACAATGGACATACTCTTTGCCAAGCTTGCCAGACTTGAAGCTGAAAACAAGGAACTTATGAAAGAAAACAGAGAGTTAAGAATGGAACTAAAAGGTGCCATATATCAATTGGCAAAATACATGCAGAAGACAAGCTACACACTTGAAAAATGGGATATGAATGGAATGCCACAGCAGGAACAGCAAGAGAAACAGCAGCAGGCTGAGGCAAGCTGATGTATATTATCGTGCCTAAAAACATAACATTAGTTAGTTCAAATGTGGCCGAGGAGACAAGCTATCCTGTGTGGGATTCCTCTACAACATACAACAAGGATGACATAGTGCTTGTGCAAAACTTGCAGCCAAATGGAATCACAAAGATATTCAAGAGCTTGGCTGACAACAACACAGGCAACTATCCGCCTGAAAACCCAGGAAAATGGCAGGATCTTGGGGCAACAAACAAGTGGAAGATGTTTGATAACTATGTGACAAGCCAAACTGTGAATGAAAATGAGATAGATGTTGTTGTTACGGGAATTTCTGGAGCCGACTCTATTTGCCTTTTCAGAATCTATGCGGGAAGATGCTACATAAAGATAACCGATGAAAATGACAACACTGTGATTGAAAAGGACATATCTTTACTGCAAAACACTTCCTCCTGCTGGTCTGATTACTTCTTTGGAGACATAATCCTGAGAGACAGTTTGAAAGTGAGCATACCGTTCACAGCATCCTCATGGAAGATAGAAATAAAGCTTTACAATTCGCCAACAGTTAAGTGCGGACATGTTATCATAGGCAAAAGCAAGAATCTTGGTTGCACCCTGTTTGGTGTGAATGCAGGAATTTTAGATTATTCCAAGAAGGAGACAAATGACTTTGGCGAAACCTATCTGAAGCAGGGTAAGTGGGCAAAGAAAGCGGAGCTGGATGTGGAAGTGAAAAATGAACTAATAGATCAGGTGCAGAGAACGCTGGCCGATCTGAGAGCAACTCCTGTTGTGTGGGATCTGAATAATGAGAAAACCGACTACACTTCACTCTTAATCTACGGCTTTTACAGAGACTTCAGCATCGTTCTGTCAAATCCAGTGGTGAGCCAGTGTTCAATAACGGTTGAAGGACTAATTTAGAGGGGTGAAGCATGGCTTATAGCAAAGATGTTTTGAAGAACATGATAAATGAATTTGGAAATCTCGTTGCATCGGGAAGCACAAATATGAAGACTCTTTATTTATATCATTCTCTTGTTACAAATCCCAGTAATGTGCACCAGATCATACAGATCCCAGAGCTGCTACAAGCCATAGCAAACAATGGAAGCACCATAGGAGCATATCTTTTGGCAAGACATGAAAAGTATGCTCAAAGCGAAGATCTTGCAAAATACATAGCAGAATCTGTTGATGCTATGAATCACATAGCTCTGAATGATACTCTAAGATCCTTTGTCAGAAAGAAACCTATTTTCTGGAATGCAATATCTCAGAATGACATGGCCATAGCGAAGTGGATAGCAGGAGAAGCAGGCCTTGACCCCACTGCCTATTCAGACATGACTGCCCTGGCAAATGATGAAACAGCTATGAATGCTGTAGCCAACTCTGAAACAGCCATGAACGCCATAGCTAATTCTGAAACTGCTCTTGATGCCGTGGTGAATTCATCAACAGCCAGCAGAGTCATCCATCAAACCAACCCCAAATGGCTTCCCATCTCAGATTGGGATACGGCACAGGTTGCCTACTATCCATTTGAAGGAAATGCTAACGATGCTTTCGGGAACTATAATGGAACCTGGCATGGTAACGAACAGTATGAAGCAAGTCCATGGGGACAGGCTGCGAAGTTTGATGAGCAGTCAAACATAAAGTTAGTTAGTAGGATTTTTGATATACACAATGATTCATTTACAGTTACCTTTTTTGTATATCCTTGTAGTAGTGAACTAATTTTCTCATATGCAGGGGAGTCAAGTGGAGTAGGTAGAGCTGGATATAAGTTTACAAGTGAGTATCTGAAATATGCTGCTTCGACTTCTTCGGACTCAACGGTAAATTTTTCAGAAAGTATCCCTCTGGATACATGGAGTTGCATAGAAATAAGAAATGATGCAGCAAATAACCTTCTTTCTATACGAAAAAATAATCAAGTAATTGCGTCAATAAGTTTATCTAACATATATTGGTATGATTCAAGATATCCTCCAAAAGGTATGTTTGTTGGAGGGTATATTGATCCAGATGGATCACTTATCGGGGGTTTTACGGGTCTCATAGATAACATTCGCATCTTCAATCGTGCCCTTACAGACGAAGAAGTTCAAAGAATTTATCTTTACGAAAAGAACGTTGGAGGGTTGTAAAGATGGCTATAACAAAGATAATTCCACCTTGTCCGCCAGCACCTAAAAGAAGCGATCCAGAAAACTTTGACGAAAGAGCAGACGAATTTGTAAGCTATGTTGAAACTCTCCCTGACAATATGAACGACTGGGCGGATCAATGCAACCAAACACAGCAGGAGATTAATCAAGCAAGAGACGAAACCATAAATGCGAGAGACACTGCTTATCAGCATAAAGAAAACGCACACAAATGGGCGCAGGAAGCTGAAGATACACAGGTGGATGACGGAGAACATCAGGGGTATTCTGCCTACCATTACAAAGAAAAAGCCTACAAATGGTCTAACTCACCAGAGGATCAGCAGATAGATGATGGAGAGCATCAGGGTTATTCAGCTTACCACTACAAGGAAAAGGCGAGGAAATGGGCTGTTGCTCCCGAAGACAGCCAGGTTACCGATGGTCATCACACAGGTTACTCTGCTTTCCATTATGCCGAAAAAGCAAGAAAGTATTTTGAATATGGTGGTTTAGGCAATTTCAAGGGGGTATGGGATTCTGCAACCACATATTCTTTTGGTGATTATGTCTTTCACAATGATGCTTTTTGGGTTTCTATGACGGACAACAATACTGGAAATGAACCAAATGATAATTCTACATACTGGAAACAGACAAGCGATGAAGCAATATGGCTTGTCTATGCAATGTGGGAAGCGTTCTCAGTTCTCACCCAGAAACCATGGCCCTATGGAATTCCCTATCTTGATGAAAATGGATATATAACTCCATTTATAGATGCTAAATGGCTACATGGTGAAATAACCAACTGGTGGACTCCAAAGTTTAGTAACATAGATTCTTTCTCATTCACAGCAAATACAGTCTACCAAGCACAGGATGATGTTATCTTGATGCTAACAGTTGGCAGCTCTGATGTTACATTCTCTATTGGATCGTCAAACCCGCCTGATCAGAACATAACGCTCAAAGCAAACAACACGGTAACTTTATTTGTGCCCAAAGACTTCTATGTGCAATTTTCAGCAGATACAACAGCAACAATACTGACAAAGGAGGCGGAAAATGCCTTCATTTAGTGTAGATTTGTTGAAGCAGATGATTGATAAGTTTGCTAATCTTGCGGATACAGGCACCACCTCTGGCAAGGTGATGTATCTCAAGTCATTCCTTGTGGATAATCCAAATATAGTTGAAATGATCTTGCAACAGGACGATGTGATAGATGAAATTGCAAAGAAACCTTCTATCATAGACGCCTTCATGTTTGTCCCGCATGAGAAGTTTGTGAAAAGTGAAAAGTTTGTAAATGCGATGGTCAATTCTGAAGAAGCAATGAACAGAATAGCTGGAGAAGAAGCTCTGAGAAATTTTGTGAGAAACAATGTGCTGTTCTGGAGTAAGATAAGTGCTAACTCTATGGCAAGTGCAAAGATTATTGCGGGATATGCAGGTTTAGATCCCACTGCCCACTCAGACTTAAATACACTTCTCAAGGACACAAGTGTATTTGATAATATTTTAAGCTCTTCAACAGCATGTCAAGTTGTGCATGAAATTGAACCTAAATGGCTTCCCATCTCAGATTGGGATACGGCACAGGTTGCCTTCTACCCATTTGAGGGCAACGCTAATGATGCCTTTGAAAACTACAACGGAACTTGGAATGGTAATGAACTGTATGCAGAAAGTCCATGGGGACAGGCTGCGAAGTTTGATGGGAGTAGTTATATTTCTCTTAGTAGTGGTATTGATATATCATCTAAGACATATACTATATCGGCTTGGGTCAAAGATCTTGAACAAAGTCAAGATGGGTATGCTGTAGGAATAATTAATAAAAACACAGGTGATTATAGAAATACTATTTATTTCTATCAGAATAAAATATATCTTGGTAATGATGCAACCGATCCAGGAGTTGATATATCTATAATACAAGATAGTGGTTGGCATAGCTTAATTGGAATATTTAACAATGGAAACACAAAACTATATGTAGATGACATATTGAAAATAGATGCTCCAACTTCAAGTAACAATTATGATCCATTAATACTTATTGCAAATAGGCCATATGGTGGCACCAATCACATTATAGCGGGTCTCATAGATAACATTCGCATCTTCAATCGTGCCCTTACAGACGAAGAAGTTCAAAGAATTTATCTTTACGAAAAGAATGCTGGAGGGTTATGATGTATTACTACTTCTTACTTGAAAACAACACAATAAAAGCCAAATACAAATCTAAGCATAAACCAACATCTTCCAACACCATTCTTGTAGATGAAGATACATGGAACAAAGCAGAAATCGGCTTCATCTATGAAGATGGCGAAATAAAATATCCAGATGACTATCTTGACAATCTCAAAGTCCAGCTCAAACAGAAAGTGGCTGATTTGCGTAAACGGAAAGAAGATGAAGGCGTCATCATACAAATAGGCGAAAACAGCTACCACTTTGAAACAGATGCAAAAACAAGAGCTAACATCATCGCCGTGGTCAACGCTTACAACCTTGGAATACTGGATAAGGCAAAAGACAAAGTTGCGTGGAAGCTGAAGGACAACAGTTTCACTGAGCTGACCTATTATGAGCTGGTGCAAGTTGGAAACATAATGCTAAAATACATAGAATCCCTATTTGTAGCCGAGGCACAGCACAATAAAGCAATAGATGCACTGCAAAGCGTGGAAGAAGCAGAACAGTATGATGTGGAACAGGGATGGCCTGATACTACATATATAGTTGAAGTAAATTCGGAGGAGCAAAATGCAAACTCTTAAACAAGTTTTAGAACCATTTCTTATACAACCAGATGACAACCTAATAACAATATTAAAAAAAGCTACTACTTTCTCAAATATTTTGAAAGCTAATGATGGTAAGGATAAAATACTAACAACAATACTTGATGTATGTGAATTGATAGGAAATAGATATCCATCTGCCAATCTTTTGTTAGACATGCTTAACCAGGTAGGAATAGATGAAAACATTGAATTAAATAAACTTATCAACTTCTTCAAATATGCAAGTGAAATACACTTTAACTTTAAAAACTTGTGTCAACATCTTCCAGACGATTTTTATGAATTATTTAAAGATGATCTTGAAGAAGTGGATCACAAAGTGATTCTCAATTTTGTAAAAGAACTACCCTTTGTTGATCAACATACCGACATAAAGTATGCTGACAGTAAATATTATGTTCCAAAGGATTTTTCAATAATCAAAAAGATAATTTCAATGTTTCACACTGAAAAACACAAATACATTCCTGAACGAACAGACTGTGATGATTATGCATTAATGTTCAAATCGTTTCTTTCTGAACACAAATTGGGTAACTTAGGATGCGGAATATTATGGGGAATTTTCATAGATGAAGATAAAAACAAAGTGGTTTATCATGCTATAAATCTTATAATTTACAAAGATGGAAATGAACTTAAGTATAGATTGTATGAGCCACAGTTAACTATGAAATTTTACAATATTGGAAATCCCAAAGAAGTTTGGGATAAACTAACAGCAACATTTATTTTGTTTTAAAATTCAAAACTGTTTGAAAGGAGGAAGGCTATGGGTAAATATTGGAACAAAACAAAGAATGTCATAAAAAAACTTGATCCTGATCTTGTTTCTTTTGCACTGTCTGGAATTCTTATTGGAATTTTATCAAAACATCCCGAATATGCAGATCAGCTTGTAGCTTCTTTTGAAACGCTAAAGAGACTGGCTACTGATGAAACGGTTTCTGAAGAAGAATTCCACAAGGAATTTGAGAAACTTTTAGACGATATTGGTGTTGAAGACGAAAACACAAAACTTGCAATTAATTTGTTCCTAAGAAAACTTGATATACTTGCAGAAAAGCATCTGGATGTTGTTGAAGGAGAATTTACTCCTGAAGAAAGAAAAGCATGGATAAATCTTCTTGATGAGCTTATTTATACATGCAAGATGTTTGAAAAAGCTAAAAAGTAACTAAACATTTTAAATCAAAAACACTGTGGTCTGTTCCGTATCACGATTTGTGACAGACCACAAATCTTACTAAAGATGAGGTGAAATAAAATGATGTATATCTGTGATAAATGTAATGCTGTATATACAACAGAAAAATGTCCTTTTTGCACAGAAAAATCTCTATCAGATGTTGATGTAAGTAAAAGGCTAAGAACACCATCAGATCTTGATGTGACAGTTCTTGTTATGTCTCCTCCTATCATACAAAAAGTATTTGTTGATAATAATGTATTTATGGAAGAGGATGAAGAACTAATTGGAAACAAATTTTCAGTAGATAAACTTTTTAATCAGTGGTTTGAAATTTACCAAGTCATTTCACAATATGCTTTGATATTAACTTTACCACCAAACCCACTTTTGCAAGATTTGGTCTGGGTAAATCAATTTCTATATCTACCACATGTGGAAGAACCAACATGCATAATTAGTAATTTCGCTGCTGAAGGTAGAGATCCTGAATCTGACATAGCTGAAAACTTCTTAGCTGAAATGGGATATAAGACTTACAGAATTCCTGATCCAGAATGGACATTTGAAGGAGAACCAGATTGTCGCTATCTCAAAGATAACATTTATTTAGCTGGATATGGAGAAAGAACATGTGAAGAAGCTTTAGATTGGATTGCAGAAAAATTTGATGCTAAGATAATAAAGTTAGGAAAAACTACTGATTTTGTATATCATTTTGATGAAGCTTGTTGCGTTTTATCAGAAGATAAAGTAATGGTTGCTACTCCTTATGTTGACAAGAAAGCACTTAAAGAAGTTGAAAAATATGCTGAAATAATACCTGTTGAAGACAAGGATGTGATTGAATTTTGCATTATGAATAATCTTGTAATAGGATATACTATCTTTGCAGGAACTTACATAGATATTTTTGAACCAGATACAGAAGAATTTAATATTGAGATGAAAAAGATAGAAACGCTGGAACAGATAGCTTTCGATAATGGTTTTGATTTAGTCATGTTTGAAATTGGGCAATTTATGAAACAAGGTGCGGCTCTAAGTTGTTGTTTTGCTCATCTTAATTATGCAGACAGAAAATATCAATCATACTACAAGGAGTATGGTGGTAAATGATGATTAGATTATTTAAATCGCACACAATGGAAGAATGGCAACAAACAGAAGACTTCAAGAAGGTATCAAAAGCAACACCAAGAGAATTTGTTGAACTATACTTCAATAGAATGCCTTTAAGAACAAAATGGCAAATTAGTAAATATATCTTTGCTCCATTTGATGGAATTGTTGTTCATATAGGAAGATATAATCCAGACGAAGATGTTCTCAATGTGAAAGGAAAATCATACACGATAAACGAGGTTTTAGATTCAGAAATGAAATGCGAGTGCTATGCATGTGCTATCTTTTTAACTGCGTTTAGTGTTCATCTCGGTAGAAGTCCAATAAAAGGAATTGTCCGTTCAATAAAAGAATTAGAACCAACTGTTACTGAAAACCTTTCAATGATTCCAGCAGAATATGATATAATCACAAATAAAAAACCAAAGCCAGAAAATTTACACTTCACATTTAAAAATGAAAGAAAAGTTATTGAATTATACAATCCAATAAAAAACTTTGATTGTGTTATTTGCTCAATTGCTGATAGGGAAGTAAATTCTATACTTGACTTTGTAGATGAAAATCAACCTGTGCATCAAGGACAAAGACTTCAATTTGTATGTTGGGGAAGCTATGCACTTTTAGTAATCCCAGTAAATAGAAAACACATAAAACTAAATCCATTAGTTAAAGAATTAGACTATGTTTATGCTGGCCAGACAGCAATTTTTGAATTTGCTAATTAGCAGTTCTATATTTGTTTCGTAGATAGACTTGTTGTTGTTTCCAGCTTCCATAGTTTGAAAATTCTTTCCATTCCACTATATTACCACTTTTTAGATTTACCACATTAATAAAATAAGACTTCTTTCCTTTTCTGAATATTTCACCAGTAATTAACCAATATCTGCTTTTCCTCTTCATAACACCTTCCCATTTATGATCTTGTAATTCTTAACCTCAAAATATTCATCATCAAAATGATATACAACAGCAAACCCATGATTCCATTGATTTACTGGTGCATATTCAGCAGTAAGCTGACAAAGACATCCAACTGACCAACAACCATATACTTTTCCATCCAAAGTTCTATGAATATATTCCTGTGTTCTATGGAAATGACCCATAATTACATTTTGTTGCGTTTTCAGATATACATTTCTTGCTACATTTATTCCACCAGTCTTAACTTCATGCCCATGAATGTGATACAAACCACCAATTCTAAATGGTTTTCCTGTAATTGAAATTAACTTTTCATTGCTTATGTATTTTATACCAAGTGAATTCAAGTCAAGTAAGTTTTCAAACATAAGTTGTCTTAGTCCTGCTAATTCAGGAGCATTTGAAAAAATATACTTCTGAAGTCTAAGATGATGGTTTGATTCTATCATGTAGAAGTCAACATCACTAAATTCTTTCTTTAGAAGTTTGAGATAGTCTTTACACATTTCAATTTCTTCTTCTATTGACATCTTTTTAGGATTTCTATTCCAAAAGGAAATCTGGTAAAAATCAATTTCATCTCCAAGTAATACAAACTTATCAACTCTTGGCAGATTTTTACAAAAATCTATTGCTGTAAAGAAAGCTTTTTCATCTATATAAGGTATGTGCATGTCAGCAAAGACAACTTCTATAAATTCTGTTTTTCTATCTGTGTCATTTTCAATTTCACGAATATACCTGTCATCATTTAACATTGCAGTAAGATAACCATGAATCCAATATGCTTTCTTTGATCCAATGTTATACATGGAAGCTATCATTTTTGCAGAAGGTATGTATAGATTTTCATTATAGAAGTTGATAAGTTCTCTTATGATTTCAAACTTGCTCTTTTCCATCTATTCCTCCTTTCAAACAGTTTTAAAATTTAAAACATTTTCTAACATATTGCAATATTATATTATACCACATAAACTAACCCCTTTGGTCTCCAAAGTAGTTTACTTTTTGTATATCCAACAACAAAGTTATCTGAAAATTTCGTTCTCAAAGCCAAACCACTTTTCTTTAGACTTCTTACACAACCAATTATCTTACCCTTAGTTTTGTGATAAGCAACTACAATATCAAAATGTCTAAATCCTTTGTATTCATTATGTTTCTTTGTTGAATTATTTATTTCTGGTCTTCTTCTGCGTGGAATAATTAAATAAACAGGCGAAATGATATTGTTACATTCTAATATTGCACAAGCATCAGTATAGTGATCCTTTGGAAGTCCAAGTTTCTCTCTATTCTTCTTGGTGATATAACCAAACGTTATTTCAACATTTTTAAATTGTTCTTTTAATATTCTAAATAACCACCATTTGCCTTGTTGAGCAACAGAAGCATGCTTCGTTGATAGTATGTTAGCGGTCAGTTTTATTTTACATTCATGAACAGCTTTATGACAATTCTTACACAATGTAATTCCATTTTCTACAACATTTGTTCCTCCTTTACTTCTTGGGATTATGTGATGAACTTCAAGATTTTTCTTATTACCACAAATTTGGCAAGTATAATTGTCTCTTATCAAGACTTTTTCTCTGAAGTTTCTGCCTTCATATCTTTTTCGTTGATATTCCTTGCCTTTCAACCTCCTACCAGCCACAAGGGAAGAAACATCAAATTTAACTTGCTCAATTATAACTTTTGTGATATTTAAAAACTTACTCAAATCATTTAGAACCCTCAAAACAACTTCCTTTCTATATCTGATTGATGGTGGCAACCAGTCTTTGCTTCTCTTTCTATTCATAAACCGAGCTGGTCTATGCCTAAGTCTCCTCCTTCTATTCCTGCGATACATGGCTCTCTGCTTAACTTTTCTGCTTACATCTTGTCTAAGTTTTACATTAGCAGTGAAAACAATTTCATTTTTCCCCTTAACAGCTATACCAAGATATTTTGAACCATCATCAACTGCAGCAGTAAATTCACCAACAGGATTTTTAACCACTCTGTTTAGTTGGATAGTGAATGGTATCATTCTGTAAACTTTTGCTTTTCCTTTTTTCAGCAGTATTCTTGCTCTTGCAGGTGTGGTAGGTAGAAGTGGTTTTCCCTCAGCATCAACCACAAAAACTTTCATTTTTTGATTATGTAGCATTTAAGCTACCTCCCATAAAGGGGTTATGCTGCACCTCGGCAATGTCCCATGGTCTCTGATAGTGGTAGGGGTGTTCACCAACACCATCTCAGGCTGGGTTTCGTCCCCCACCACCAGCAGAGCCTGGAGCTGGTGCTCCACCCCAGGGTGCCTGCCCTCACGGGCAACCATAGGACGTAGGTGGTGGGAGAGAAAAATTCTCTCCTCTTCACCTCTTGCCTTCCTATTCGGCAAGTTCAGCTTATCCTTCATCAGGACCACCTCTGCCTCAGACCCGCTGAAACTGTAACTAAACATTTTAAAATGTTACAGTTTCAGAAGGTCCTTTGTTGTTAATGTTGTCGTTTCAACGAAATTGCTTACTAAAACTGATACCTTATTCATATTTCACCTCTTAGCTTAAGTATTCTTCAAGATTTATTTCCTTCATATTATACCAATCATAACCTATTTTTCCTTCTATTGACAAAGGAACAACTTCAAGAATCTTCCATGGTTGTTTAACCATAGCTTCATAAATATCCCTTATTCCCTGTCTGATTGATTTCTCATCATCTTTTACATAAACAACAAGCTCATCATGTATTTCTGCTGCTACCCAATAACCTTTTTCAACAAGCTTGTTCCATGCATAAATGGTAAATTCCACACCTGTTGACTGTATAGGATAGTTCACAATTACATTCCAGCTAACAGGTGCATATCGTCTTCTACCAAAATAGTTTGAAACACATCCATTTCTATTGTATTCAGCAAACATCTTCTCCTGCCACAATTTTACACCACTAAATTCATTCCAGAATTCATCAATTAACTTTACAGCTTTATCTTCTGGTATGCCAAGTCCATTAGATACTGTTTTAACACCTGCACCATAAAACAAAGGAAAAACAAACTGATTTTTAACCAAGTTTCTATTCTCCTTAGCCAATTTTTCACCAAAAATTCTTTTACTCCACTCTAAGTGAAAATCAATACCATTTAATATATATTCAACAAGTTTTTGATCTCTTGATAACATTGCAAGCACTCTCACTTCAAGAGCAGAATAATCAAAATCAAGAATGATATAGCCTTCAGGCGCTTTTAACACCTGTCTCATTTCTTTACCTTTTCTTTTTGGAAACTGCTGAATATTAATTTTGTTTGCAAGAGGTCTTGCAGTTCCTTCAGATACTATTCTGTATGAAGGATGAAACTTACCATCTGGAAAAATCCACTTTCTAAATGTATTAACATAAGCAGACAGTTTTTTATCTATTCCACGCACAGTAAGAATTCTTTTGGCAAACTTATCCTTTTCAGCAAGATTTTTCAAAACACTTTCATTTACAGAATAATTTCCTTTACTTGTTTTTGGCAGTTCATAACCATTCTTTATGAAAAATTCAGCAAGCTGTTTAGATGATCTTATATCAAAAATCATTTTCTTGATAGATTTTTCTTCTTTTGAAACATTTTCCTTTTCAAAACCAAGAATACGAGCAAGTTTTTCTCCACATTCAACGCCAAAGGATTTTATAACATTCTTTGTGCTTTCAGGAACTCTTTCATCAGAATAAATCTTTTCAAGCTCTTTGTGCAGTTCATTCTTTAGTCTTAATTCAAGATCATCTATAAACTCTATGTTAGGAATACATCCATTAAATTGTGTTTTTGAAACTGTTATGGGAAGATACTTGAAAGAAATTTTATAATACTTCAACAACTTTATGATATTTGAAATTTCTTCAGCCGTAAAACCAAATCTATATTCAAAGTCAAGATTGTTCTTTCTGAGAGCTTGTCTCATTTCTTTCACAAAATTTGCTATTCTATCAAAGATGTGATATGTATAGTAAGCATCTATTCCGTTATATATCATTAGATCATAAATACTTTCAGGATTTTCTTTTAACATAGAATAAACATCCTTGACATCTATAGCATAAGTTTCATCAGCACCTAACCAAACCCTTGACAACTCTTTTAGACCAAAAAGTCCATCTCTTGGATAAATCATATAAGATAAAAGCATAACATCATGAAAATTGTCATTTCTTTCAAAAGAAGTATTCATTCTTGAAAGAATCCAATAATTTTCAAAGGACATATTGAATACAAGTTTTGAAACATTATTGTCATGTATAAATTCAATGAATTCACTAATTATTTGTTTTGTCTGTTTCTCGTTAAAATAATTTTCAACAGGAAAAGCTACAGTTCGTTTTCCATCAGATATAGCACATGTAGCAATGTAAGAAATATCAAAGTGAGAATAGAGTGAAGAAGTTTCAAAATCAAAAGCAGCAAACTTTTGATTTCTAAAATATCTTATAGCTTTAACTATATCATCAAAATTCGTCAAGATTTCTACTTCAGGTCTATCAACTTGAGGGACTGGAACAGTAGTAAGATACTTTGCATGTTTCATCATTTTTATCATCATATGTTTCAAACCAAGACTTCTATTTTCCATAAGAAATCTTGGATGATATAAAGGAACTATCCAACAACCAAGTTCAGGATAAGGTGTTGGAACAAATCTATGTGAACTAAAATTGTCTTTTCCTGTGATACCAAAATATGCTCTTTCACCCAGAGTGATAATTACTTTGGGTTCGTGTTTTTTTATATCATCAAGAACATATTGCTTGCATACATTCACAATATCTTTTTTTATTTCTGTTCCTGGAGGAAAGAAACATTTTACTATATTACCAATTCTAACGGTTTTTCTGTCTATACCAGCTGCGTGGAGCATGGTGGACAGTAATGTTCCAGACCTACCAACAAAAGGTTTTCCTTGCTCTACTTCCCGTGCACCTGGATTCTGCCCAACTATATAAATTCCAGACTCTTCACAACTACCATCAAAATCTACTTTCTGTCTATTTTCATTACACACAGGACATTTACTGCAGATCGACATTCTCTAACCTCCCGATATTCTTATTATAAAGAACTTCTCCTAACAGCAAACAAAAATCTTTTACTTTATCACAATACATAATATCTCTGATGCGAGGTTTGTCAAGTCCTATCATCTTATCTCCAACAAGATCAAAAGTATTATAGAATGTCTGTTGTGGGATATTCAAACTTGTAAAAATGGGTCTTTCTATTTTATAGTTGATATAAGCCTCGTGATAGAAAAAATCAAAAACATAGAGTGTATCACAGACTACATAGACTAAATCATTTGAATAAAAGAAGAGACCATTTCTATCAGGACAACCATAAATCATATCTGGCTGCAAATCATAAAAAAGTTCCTCCAGATAATCATTTAAAGAATTTACAACATCTAAAAAATATTTAAGTTTTGTTGGGCCAATTCCTGTTTGACAGAAAAAAGGAATACTTATCAAAACTTTTGTCAGAAATCTTGGTGTAATTCGTAGATTATCAATCTTCACTTTTCTCACCATAGATAAATGCTTCAAGAGCTTTTTCTTCACCCCAACTTCTTTCAACCGAAATACTTTTTAATAATTCAAGATATTTTTGAATAACTTTACTCTCTGCTTTTCCTTCATCACCATATTCCAAGTAATACATGATCAAATCATGATACAAATCATCTTTGGTCGCATAAACAGAAAGACTTTTCTTCTTCTTACTGTATTCCTTAGACAGAACAATTTGAAGTTTGTTAGCAACATTCTTGAAGTATTTTAGTATTCTATCATCAATCATCACATCCTCCAGTGTGTATAAATATAAACTTTTTTGATAGTTTGTCAAGCATTTGATAGAAATTCGTTAAAAATCTTTTCAAAATCTTCTTCGGATAATTCTTCTCTTAGCCACTGCAATACTTCAGATTTTTTCATTTCACCTACATCCTTATATTTTGTAGGTGGCCACAACATAACGGTTTCCGTGATAAGTTTTAGTTGATTAAAATTCACTTTCACTTCTTCCTGTGAAACATCTCTATCTGGAACATAAAAAATCTTTCTCGGTCTTTTGATATACAGCAATTCAAGTTGTTTCTCACCCAAAATCTTGCCAAATGAAGCTAAACCAAATCTTCCAAACCTAAGAGCATCAAATATACCTTCCGTTATAAAAACAAAATCATCTTCAGTATAAGAATCATAGTTGTAAAGAACTTCTTTTACAGTTAAAATACATTTGTCTTTTGGACAATTTACATATCTTGGATCTTTGTCAATATATCTTCTTCCAATCCAAGTAACAATTTCACCATTAAAGAAAACTGGAATTATGATAAGACAAGAATAGTTATCATTTGTTTTCGGTGTAAACATCCATAACATCTTATTGTAAGGATTGACAAATCTGCTCTTCAGATACAAAATAGCTTTAAGTCTGTAAGATTCAATTTCATCATCTTCAAGTGCATCAAGAATGAGAAATGAATTATCTGGAAAGACTACTTCATTGTTTTTCTGATTATTTTCAGTTTCTTCAATACCTGTGGAATAACTGTAACTTACAGCTATCTTTTTTGCTTTGTAATATGGAACACCAAGAAGTTTTTGAATTAATGTTATAAAGTTACCACTAAAATCACATCTCCAGCAATGAAAGATTCCTGTTTCTTTGTAAATACCAAGGTGAAAGGAAGGGTCATCACAATTAGGACATTTTATATTTACATCTTCTTTTCCAACATTCTTTCCTCTTGACACAAATCTTATGTTATGATCAAGCAAAAAAGCTTTTACATCAAAACGGGAAGTCATCTTCAACATCTCCACTGTCATCTATAAATGTTCTATAATCTCTTGCAATCTTACTTGATGTATCATACAAGTTAGCAAGTTCAGAAATTCTTTCCAAATACTTTTGTATCTTGTTGTTATCAAACACGGCAACTTTATCAACATATCTACCATCTTTCAATGCAGAATTGACAATTATTGGAGGTGGATAAATAGGAACATCATGTCTTACTTTTAGTGTTTCAACACGGAGCAAATTAAACATTTTTTCAGATGAATCTTGTATGATAGCAAGTATCAAAGATGCCTTCTGTGAAATTTCGTTTCTACCTTTTATATCACTGATTGATAGATTACATTTCTTTTTATATGTGTCTTTTTTCAGTTGCCATGACACAACAACAGCAATGTCATATTCAATCGCTATCTTATTGAAAAACAAACTTTTCTGCTGAATTTCATCAAATTCATTTTTCGCCCACTTTATACTCAACATCTCTGGAGCATCAATAAATATAATATCAACCTTCCCATACTTTTCCATAAAGTCTATAATTGCTGACTCAATTGTATGAAAGGAAATCAAATTTCCACTTACATCAGCGCACACAAATCTATCTTTCAAATGGTGCCTTTCATACCATTCGTTTATAAATTCTTTTTTCAACTCTTGAAAATTTTTTCGTTCATCGTTATTGATTTCAATAGGTTCATGAGGAATAGGTAATTCATCCACAATGTAAAAACTTTTGTTTCTCAAAAATGTAGGTTTGAATCCTGTAGTCAGCAAAGCTGTTCTGTTGATTATAGCTCTAAAACTCATTTCAGGTGAAATGAAAAGTGCAGAATAACCATTTTTTAAGCTTTCAATAAAAGAATTTAACAGGAAATAAGTCTTTCCTATTCCTGTCTTTCCAGCAACTATCGTATAACCAGATTTTGGATATCCTGTCAAATAATCATCAAGCAGATCTATTCCTATCTTTCCACCTACTTCGAAACTTCCAGAATCAAGTATTTCTTCAATATTTTCATCATCAACTTCGTATTTGTTAAATTCTTTGATAATTGATGATGTTCTCCATAGATAATTTAAAACCGATTCAGAAGTAATTAAATCCTGTGTTATAACATCATCGTAAAATTTGTCTATAATGTTTCTCAATACAAAACTTTCAATTAAAGATTCAATCATAACTGGTGTTACATTTTCAGGAAATCTATCACAAACAGACTTCACAAATTCAAGTTTCAATTTATCTAATTTACCATCTTCAAACAGTTTTTCAGACCAGTAAACAATTTCTTCTTTAGTTAATTTATTTAAATCTGATATTTCAAACAAACTGCCAACCAATCTAATCAACCAGGAATACTTGCGGATAGGATCGCAATTCAAAATGTGTTTTACCCACTTATCATACTTCTCTTTTGAAGATGAAAGAAAGTAAATAATGTCTTCAAGTTTCACACTGGTTTTCATAATTTACTCCCAACCAAAACTTGGTGATATTCCTTCTTAAAAAGTTTTTTTATCAACTCCTCAGCATCCTTTCTTGTCAAGTTCTCTTTTCTTAGATAGTCTAAATCTTGGCATTTGTCAAGGATAAAATTGACAGTTGTAGAGTTTATTCCGGCACCAAAATCTGTGAACGAAACAATGTTAAGACCTTCAAAAACATCTTCAGGAGCTATATTTAATTCTTCACAATAAAACCTGAACACCTTGTGTGGATTCTCTTCAATATAAAATGCAAACTTTTCCATTTCCTCTTCCGTTTCACAAATTAAAGCTATCTGTGTGAAAACAAAAAACAAAATCTTTCTCATAATGTATCTGTGTGCAGTCCAAAACATTTCTTTATTCAGAGGATTCTTTACAAAAAGAATTCTGTATAGCAATACATGATACAATGCAAGACTGTAAAAAGCTCTTCTGAAGATTCTAATTTCAGTTTCATAATAATCAAAAAATGGCTCTTTTAACAAATTATCTACAACTTCACTTCTGTATGCTTTCCTGAGATAGAAAATGGTTCTGTCAGTTAAATAGATGGTTTTCCATTTTCTAAAATAGTGTGTCAAAAAGTCAACAAGAAAAAAGTAAATTGCATAATATTGTCTATTTTTTGCCACAGTAATGTTTACATTTTGACGCATTGCACGATATCTAAGTTGTGTCAATGAAACCTTCTTGGCATCATGCAACTCATAAATTAGTTCATTGAAGTTTTCCAATCCATCCTTATCATACAAAGAAAGGTTTTCAAGAATCAATGATCCGAAACCACAAAGGTTCTTGTATTCCTCAAAAGTAATTCCTTCAAGGGAGTCCATTATCATCTTTCTGACTATACCAAATTCATTCATCCCTTCCCTCACAGAAATATTCCTAACTTCAATATACATCCATTCACGAAAAAGTCAAGTCAAATTTTGGTCAGGACATTCTAAAATTTTACCCCTGAGATCCATTCTGAGCGTCTCTGACGCACGCAAAATTGCCTACAGGTATAAAACCATTACCCAGAATTAAAAAATGCGTCAGAGACGATTTCTGAAGATTTTTACATCCATTTCATTTGTTAGAAAAGCCTAACTCCACTACACACGGTTTTGCAATATAGAATGAGATGATAATCTCATGATAAACCAAAGACCTGACCAAATTTTGAAACAGGAATCTTAAAGAATCTTCTTTTCACTGTTGAACTAAAGATCTTCCATTCCAAAGATCTTTCCTGAACCTGATCTGAGTGAAATCATGAATATCAAAGTCTTTAATTCTTTCTTGGAGAAAAGAAGAAAATGATTGATTTTTTAAATAGACTATTCTTAACTAAGATAGTATAGTTACTCAAGAAAGATTTCTTCTTTCAAATCACTTTTCTTTTCTCAGACCACATAATATAAATATATTATTCAATCGAGTTATTTATCGAGTTATCTTTTCGATTTATTTCTCGAGTTATTTATCGAGTTATTTGGTTTGAGTTATTTTTCGGGTTATTTCTCGAGTTACTTAGTTAGAGTTATTAACTGACGGCCAAATTTTCTTCTTGACAACTTGCTGTCTGGGGTATATTAGAAATACATGCTAAACTGTGGCGAAGGAGGTCAAAATGAATGTTTGTAGTATTAGAATATCAAAGTTTGTCGTCGAGGTGGATGATGATGCGAAGTTGTTCTTCTTTAGAAACATGAATTATGGAAAGATCATCCATAACAAAATTCTATATGAAGCGATTGCTACATACAAGAAAAGTGGTCAAGCATGGGACAAAAGGAAATACATTTCTAAGGTTAAGGAGTTATGTGAGAAATATTCATCATTTGATGGTGTTGTTCCATTGCTTCTTGAAAATGTATTGGAAATAGTTGATTTTAGATACAAGCTGTATTTTGATGGATTCTTGCGGAAGTTGTATTATCTAAAGAACAGTGATAGATTTTTGCTTTACTTTGAGTGTGGTGATTATTTTGATGGGAAGAAGATAACATTACCTGAAAGTAATCTTGAAATTACACTTACTGATGTCAATTATACAAATCTTGCTGGTGTAAAGTCAGTTGTTATTTATCCAATCTTCAAATCTGATTTGCGTTATGCAAGATTTGAAAGACCTGGAAATGTCTTTTATTTTTGCTTTAACAAGACCTATGAAGATTTTTACTTTACAATGCAGAAGTTTTGGATGCAACATGAGTTGGAACGACTCGGCAAGAATTATTAAAGTTTCTCTTGACAAAATGACCATTTTGGTCTATACTAAAGGTTAGACTTTGTAGGGAGGTTGAGAATGAGGTTGGAAGATTTTATGAAGCTTGATTCAGATTCAATATGGGAAGCATGTGAAAATCATCTTCCTGCTCTTGAATATTTTACTCGTAATCTGCCTGAGTTGGAGTATCAGTATGGCATTCAGAAGTTGAAACTTGAAAAGCTTGTGGCTGAATTGGATAAGCAGATTCGTGAACAGGCTCTTCAGAACGGAATCAAAATAACTGAAAAGTCAATTGAAAATTCAATCAAGAGAAATGAGCAGTTTGTTGCAGAATATCAAAAACTTCTTGAATTGAAAAAGGAAATTGATAAACTGAAGAGAATAAAAATGCTTTTTGAACACAGAAGAGAAATGATTAGCAACATAATTAGAATAATGGCAGCATCTGGAATAGAAGTCAATGCAGTAGATAAAATGAAAAAGATTCTTGAGAAGTGGCCAACAGAATCCATGGATTACTGGGAGTCAAATGATGAATAGAAGATTCTTGTCCACATATATTAATGTGGATGTTCAAAAGTTTATCCATCCAAAGGATTCCTTTCTTTGGATCAAAATCCTTTTGTTGGAGGTAGAACATGTTTAACTTTACTTTGTGGCAAATAGTGTCAGCTCTTTTGTTGTATGTTGCTGTTGTTTTTACTGTTTCTGTTTCTCTTAGTGTTTTGTTTTATGGGATAGGGTATGGATTTTCATGGGGAATGGAAAGAGGAAAGTTTAAGGGAATGATGCATAATCTTTCTGAAATGGGTGAACATGAAGAAGTTACTGTGGTGAAACAGGAAAAAAGTGAAAATTCCTCTTGACAAATTTGAAGATGAGCTTATATTGTGAAGTGAGAATAACTTTTAAGGAGGTTTTAGATGAGCTGGGATTATGAAGGACTAAAGAAGAACGATCTGAAGACAATCAAGAATGTATTGAAGTCTTCAGGAATTTACACTTTTCTTCCCCCTGATATTCAGGTATGGCGTCCAAAGGATGGAAAGAACAGAATAAGGATTGTTCCAGGAGTTTCTCCAGCAAAGGAAAATCCAGAAATTCTTCCACCTAAGTTTTCCCTTGTAGGAGTTGCATGGCTTCTTTGGCTTCATCGTGGCATAGGAGATGAAAGAAAGATGTTCTTGTGTAAGCAGAAGATGCTTGGTAAACCATGTGTTATTTGTAGCGAAAGAAAGAAGGTATCTGACGAAGTTTTGAAGTCTGCTTACAAGCCAAGCAAGGTTATTCTTGCTTGGGTGTGGGATAGAAGTGATGCAATGCGTGAAGCAGAAGGATTAAAACTTGGACTTTTGCCTTATACTTTGTTTGAGGAAATACTTGCACAGACTGAAGATCCTGAAACTGGAGAGTTGATTGATATATTCCATCCTGTAACTGGTAGAGATGTTTTCTTTGTTAGAGAAATTGGTGAAAATGGTTATCCAAAATATACTGGAGTAAGAATTTCTACAAAAGAAAGTGCTGTTCCAGAAGAATTTGCAAATGAAATCAAACCAATATCTTCGCTTCTTCAGTATCCTGATGATGAAGAATTGAAAACTTATCTTTTTGGTTACATTGATGTTTCTGATGAAGTTGTAAATATAAATGATCTTGAAGAACTTAAGGAAGAAATAAACAATCTTGATGTAGAGGAAGATGATGAGCTTCTTTAAACTGAAGGATCTTATAGAAAAGTTGAAGAAGGTTTATGGAGAAAGTAGAACTTTATTCTTTGCTATTTTCTTTGTAACTTTTATTGCGGTTCTTGTGGAAATTGTTCTGGATGCAGGTCTTATTTGGTGTGGATTCTATGCACTACACTCTGTTTTTGAGAAGATTCCTTCCGTGTCATTTGGAAGTGCTTTGTGGCTTTCTATTGCTTTGCGTGCATTTAGAATTGTTCTGCTGAAGAGTGGAGGTGATGAATAATGACACTTGATGGTTTTACAACAGGTTCAACATTGCTAAATCTTGCAATAACTAACAAGTATGATGTTGGATATGTTCCTGGAAAATTTTACCACATTTACGGAGAAGAGGGAAGTGGAAAATCTTTTCTTGCAATGCAAGGAATGTTTCATGCATTGAATTATGCCATTAAGAAAGGATTGAATCCTCAAATAGTTTATAATGATGTAGAAGGTGGTTTTCTTGATAGTTTTCTTGCTCAACTTAATCCAGCCATGTATGAAAAAGTAATGGAGAATGATGGTTTTGAGCTTATCACGGGTTCTTCATTTGAAGATGTTTTTGGAGATTTTATAACACGACTTAAAAATCTGAAGGAAGAAGATTTCTTGTTTTATGTTGTTGATAGTCTTGATGCTTTACTTACTGAGGACAGACTGAAAGCTGATATAGGAGATTCTTCTTATGGAGCTGAAGTAGCAAAGAAGATGAGTGAAACAGCCAAAAGAATCATGAGCGTCTTAAAGAAAAAGAATGCGATTCTGTTTGTTATCTCACAGGTGAGAGAAAGTATAGGAGTTTATGGTAGAAAGGAAACCTATTCTGGTGGTAGAGGAATAAGACATGCAATACATGTTGATATTTATGTTAAGAAAGATGGCATAATCAAGAAGAAGATAAAGAACAAGGAATTTCCTATTGGTGTAGACATAACATTCACAATAAAGAAGAACAGACTTGCTGCACCATTTAAATCTGGATCATTTTCAATTTACTTTGATAGTGGTATAGATGATGTTGGATCTTGCCTAAAGTTTCTCTCAGATTGTGGTTTGATTTCTAAGTCTGGTGCTTGGTGGGTTTGGAATGATGTAAAGGGACTTGGTCCAAGTGGTCTTGCTGAAAAAGTGATAGAGCTTGGAAAGATAAATGATTTGAGGAAAGAAGTTGAAAAGGTTTGGAATGATATAATTGAAGAATCAAAAACTAATCGTCCAAGTTCATTCATTTTGTGGGAGTAGAAAGTATGAAGATAGCCATAGTAGGAGATCTTCACTTACATGAGAGCTACCTTGATCGTTGTAAACTTGTTTTGAATGAAATTGTGAAAGTAGTGAATGAATTAAAACCTCAGTTGTTTGTATTTCTTGGAGATTTGTTTGAAAGTAAAGATAGAATTCCTAATGTTTTGTATGAACTTGTAGACGAATTTGTTTTCAACTTGAATGTGCCAGAAAAGGTTTTCATTCTTGGAAATCATGATATTTCTCATGATTCAATTACAGCACCATTTCTTAACAGAATAACGGTCAGAGTTACTGATAGAGAAGTAATAGAGACCAGAAGTTCAAATCTTATCTTCATTGCATATCGTAGAGATTATACTGAATTTAGAAAAGTTTTAAATGAGCTTACTTTGAACAAAGAAAATTCAATTGTTTTTTGTCATAACCAACTTTTGCCATTTTCAAGAAATTTTTATTCTGATGAAAGCAATGTCATTGATATTTTGAATGTTAATAATGTTAGATTTGCTTTTGCTGGACACATTCATCAATTTTCTTCTCACAATGATCAGTATTTCCATGTTGGAAGTGTTTTTCAGCGAGATTTTAGAGATTCTTTCTTTGAATCAGAAAGATTATTCCATGGAATTTTGTTGTTCAATAATGGGAAAGTAAAAAAGATTGATTTTATTGACAGACTTCCGGAATTGCCTGTTTATATCACCATTAGAAGACGAATTGTTAATACAAGAAACAAGCTTGTTAACACTATAACAGAAATTTCTGATTTGTTTCCTCAGAATCCAGTTAATTTGATGATTAATATTCCAAAAGGATTAAGTGCTTCTTATGTTGAAGAAATTGTTAGAGACAAAATAAAGAATGTTGACAAACTGTTTATTGATGAGGAAATAGAATTTGATGAAGCATCATCGGTTCTTGAAGTAAACAGATTATTTGATCTTGAACAAATGTTACAAGAATATGTAGCTTCTAAAAAACCAGAAAACAAAGATGAAATTATTTCAGTTGGTCTTGAATTGATTAGAGTTTGCAGGAGATAAGGCATGGTTAGAAAGTTGAAAGTAAAAAACTTCAAGTCTTTTGGAGATGCTGAAATAGATATTCCAAAGACCAAAGGATTGTTTTTAGTAAAAGGTGAAAACTTTGATGCTGGTGGTAGTATAGGATCAGGAAAGACTTCATTGCTGGAAGCTGTTGCAGTGGGTTTGTTTGGTCGTTCTCCATCTGGATTAACTTCTGCTGAATGTATAAGATTAGGTGAAGATGATTATGAAATTCATCTCTTTCTTGAAAGAGACAAACCATTTGAAGTAAAAAGAACTGTATCAGATTTGTTTGTGAGCGGTGCATCTGAAAACTTGACTAAAACACAGAGACAAGAAATAATCAATAGATTTATTGGTTGTGATGTAAAAACCTTTTTTGCTTGTGTGTTTGTTGGATCAGATTGGAATTCTATCTTTGATATGTCTCCTTCACAGAGACTGAATTTCCTTGCAACATTGTTTAATTTGTCATTGTTTGACAGATGTTTAAAGAGAGTTTCAGGTAAGATTAAAACAATAGAATCTAACATTAGAGATGTTGAAGTGAAAATAGCACAATTTGTAGGAAGAGCCAAAGAGCTTGAAAAGAGCTATGCTGAAAAGATAGTTGAGTGGGAACATGAAAGAAAGGCCGTTATAGCTAACATTGAAAAGGAAAAGAGAAGTTTATTTGATAAGATAGATAAACTGAGGGAAGAAGCTGAAACACTTAAGCAAAAGATGCAAAAGCTTGAAAAAGAATTGGCAGATATGGATGTTGCAACTGTTGAATACAGAATAAGTGTTCATGAAAGAAATCTTGATAAAGTGAATAAAAAACTTGAAGAATTAAAAGCTCAGTATGAGGTTCTTAATTCAGATTATCATAAGTATGGTGAACATTTAAAGTTTGTAAATAAGAAAAAGAGATGTCCTCTGTGCGGTTCTAATCTAAAAAATCAAGAACTTGCTTCTGAATTGAAAGAAAGGCGTGCTGAAATTGCTAATGAGATGGAAAAATTATCAGAAGAAATGGAGAAATTAATAGATGAAAGAGATAAGATCAAATCATCAATAGCACAGTTGAAGCTCATTGTAGAAAAGGTTACCAGCATTGAGCACGAAAAACTTAGACTTAAATTAAAACAGGAAAGAATAAAGGATGAAATTTCTTTGTTGCGAGCTAAAATAAAGGATTTGTCTGAAAGAATAGTTACAATCACTTCAGAAGAAAATCCTTATCGTAAACTTGAAGAAGAAAGAAAGGAAAAGCTAAATGCAGTTCTTGCTAAGATAAGCAGTCTGAACGAAGCAAAAGCAGATTTTGAGAAACAACTACAAATTTATCAGTTTTGGAAAGATGGTTTTCCTGAATTAAAGAGGAAGTTAGTTCACAATATAATGTCTCTTATTGCAGATAGAATGAATCATTATTTAAAATACCTTGGTGTTGACTATACCGTTGAAGTTTTCATAGATGATACAAAGATAGAATTTTCTTTCAAGAGGCGAAGAAATAAGTTTTCATTTAAGAATTTATCTTCGGGAGAAAAGCAGGTTGCCAGAATAGCTCTTGCTTTGACCTTGCATGATCTTGCGGTAAATGTTATAGGAAAGAATATAGGTGTCTTTTTCTTTGATGAACCGCTTAGAAATCTTGATCTTGAAAGAAAAAATAAAGTATTTCAACTACTTAGTGAACTTGCAACAAAAAATCAAGTTTTTGTAATTGATCATTCTCCAGAATTTGCTGATAGGTTTGATTGCATTATATCTGTTAGAAAAGAAAATGGTATTTCAACAGTTTCTTCAGTTCAATGTTAAATTTTGATGTGGGAGGTTTCTATGTTTGTAGAAACAGTAGTGATGGAAAATACTTCAATACATGACTTGAATCTCACAAAGTTTGATGTTGTTGTTGCTCTAAAAAATAAAAATGTCAGAATAAGTGGTAGTGATTTTGGAGTGGATCTTTCTCCTTTAAATGATATTTATTTTAATGATGCACCAGATTGTGCTGTAATTGCTGAAACTGGAGTAAAGGTAAAACTTCCTCCTTATGTGATGGCTGAAATAAGACCAAGATCTTCTCTACATAAATATGGATTGTGGATTCCTAATTCTCCAGCAACAATTGACCCATCTTATAGAGGTGATTGTAAGTTAATTCTATGTTGTTTTAATACGAGTTTACTTTACAACAAATTCGGAAAAGCTTATGTCCCAAGTGGAACAAGGTTAGCACAGATGACATTTCAGTTGTCTTTAACTCCAGCAAATTATGAAATACCAGATACAATAAGAATGTTGTTTATGTTTAATGAAGAACTTTATGATAAATTTGATATTATTTTTCCTACGACAAGGGGAAGTAAAGGAATCGGTTCCACAGGAGTGTGAACCATGTCTCAGTCTAAGAGAAAAGGATCAGATTTTGAAAGAGATGTAGCAAAAATACTTTCAAGGTGGTGGGCACCTGATCTTTACAAGAAAGGCGAATTGGTTTTCTGGAGAACACATGCTTCGGGAGCAGCAAGCCATATTTCTTCAAAACAACTTGGTGATATTACATATATCAATGAATGTGGAAGACCACTGCTTGATTTATTTGTGATTGAATGTAAAAGGACAAGAAGGTTCAACTTATTTGGAGTGATTGCAGGAGATAAATCTGTTCCTTTACTTGGATGGTTGAGAAAACTTAGAGTTGAAGCAGGTGAAAGTGGAAGATATGGTCTTTTAGTTTTTAAACTTGATCGGTATCCAATTATGTGTGCTGTAGATGTTTATGTATCAAAAAAACTATGCTACTTAAAAAGCCAACTTAATGGAAAGAAGATTCTTCGTTTATACAAACCTTATCCATTTGATTTTTATCTCTTTTCTGATTTTCTATCAATAGTGGATCGTGACACCATCTTGGAGTGCCTGAACTCATGCAAGAAGTAACAAATATAAAAAGATTTCTTTTTTTGTTGAAAGAAACAAATATAGTAAGAGATCTTGATTCATTTTTGAACATGAATATCTATACAATTTGCATGAATGATGAAATGCGAAAGATTCTTGAAGAATTTGATGTTGAAACAGTAATAGATTTCTTTCAGAAAGTTCCTGATATAAATCCAGAAGTGAAACAGTTTAGAATGGAGTTAGCTGATGCAGCGAAAAAGGTTTTCGGATAAAAAAGATGTTTTCAAACTTCTTTTAGAGAAGAGTTATTTTTCAGAACGACCTCCAAAGGAAATCCTTGAAAGAGCATTTCGTGCCAAAGAAGGGATAGGTGTTTCTTTTGCTTTTTTGTTGGATGAATTTGGATGGGATACTGTTGAAAAACTTTATAGTATGGCTGACGAGTCAGAAAAGATAAAATTGGAAAGTAGAGAACGAATTCTTGATATAGCTTATAAAGCAGCTAAATTTGTTTTATCTGTGTTTGGAGGAGAAAAAGTTAGGGTTCCACCAAGAGAATTAACAGATGTTTTGTTTTTTGTAAAACTACTTAATGATAGACCACAGTTTTTTATGAAACTTGCCCAGTCTGATCCAGAAAAATTTAAGAAAATAAGTGAAGCTTGTTCAATTCTTGAGGAAATAAATTTACTTTGACCACTTGACAAATTTTCTGCTTGTGTTATACTAATAGACAAGATAAACTGAAGGAAAAGGAGGTTTGTCGGTATGAAGGAGTTTGAGTTTACTGAACCTATCAATGGTGTCCGGTTGAAACTTGAATTTGTGCCTATTGAGTCTTTAGAGATTTCTAAATATCAGCGTAAGATTTCCAGAACACTTTTACAATCTCTTACAGCTTCTATGTTAAAGCTTGGGTTTGTTTCTTTCCCACTGGTTGTTAAGAAGGATGGAACTTATTATGTGGCAGATGGACAGCACAGAGTAGAAGCAGCAAAGGCTATTCTTGGAAATGATAAAGAAATTCCTGTAATTGTTTTACCTGATGATAAAATATATGAATTTTCCTTGTATTATAATGTTGAAAAAACACCTAACATTCGTGAAAAAAGCCAGCAGGCTGTTTCACTTTACATAGATAGTGTTACCTCAAGTCCAGACATGAAAGAGTCAGAATTGTGGTCTGTCATAAATGTTCCATATTATGTAACATTTGGTTTTGCTTTGCTTGAGAATGAAAGATTTTCTCCTGCCACATTTGAATTTATAGCCAAGAAGGTTGATTTTGATTTTATGGAAGTTCCCATATCAGAAGCAAAGGAAAAGAGATTGAAGTGGGCTTCTCTATATAATGATTGTTATTCACTACTGAACAAAGTTATTGAGAAAAGAGAAGAGACTGATCCCTTTGCAAAACAAAAGATACTACACGAAGTTTTTGTATCACTTTATGGTGAAAGAGTAAGATCAATAGAAGATGACATAGAAACTTGTTTGAACAAAATTAAGACCTCTTTGGAGGAAATGTTATGAAAAAAGAAGTTTATTTTCTTGTGTTTGAACCATTGAAGTATAATTGGAAAATAGCTCCAGTTCAAGTTATGATTCAAATAAGAACATGGGGAAAGGCAACACATGTTGGTATGATTTGGAATGAAAAGCAGTTTCAGAAATTCATAACTAAAATGTCTGAAGTCAAAGTTATGGATAGAGCAAATGTAATTAATTCATTTGAAAGTGCTGGATTGGTGGTTTCGGCGACATTTCCAAAGGTAACAATTGAAAACATTTTTACTGATTATGTGAATTACAGAATTTATGTTAAAGGAATTGAAGTTTCAGAATATCAGTATTCAAAGATTCATAGATTGTGGGAAGAAAGGATAGGGAAGCAAAAGTATTCTCTTCTTGGTTTGGTGTGGTTTGTGACAGCTCCATTCATTGATTGGATTAAGAAAACCAAAGATGTTGATCCTGATGGAGGATTTTGTTCAGAGGTAGCTACTAACATATTGTATCAGTCTGGTGTCAAAGTCTTTTCATTTCTTGGTAATAAATTTGAAGATGATTTGCTACTTGCAAGAAGCATGTCTCTTGAAGATTATGTAAATTCTGGTTTAGGAACTGAAAGATTTTGGCACTACGCTAATAATACCAAAAAGTTTAACTTCGGTTATAAAGTATCACCTAAGATGTTTAAGCTTTCACCTATATTTAGCAGTGTAGGAATACTTGACATTAGGAAAGATAAGATATATTACCATGAATAGATATTTGTTGTATCATTTGAGGTGGCAAGTTTCAGCATGGGTGATGATGCCGCTGATGCTTTTCCTTGAGAAACAGGGATTACCATTGTGGATAAATTTGATGATAGGACAAGCTTTTGGTGCTTGTGTTTTCTGGTTTATTGATAAGTGGATTTTCACAAAAAACTAAAAGGAGTAGAGCAAATGAAGGTAAGACTTCTTTCACATTCAAGTCTTTACTTGGTTGTTTTGGCTGCGAGAACTTGTCATGAATCTTTAAGTAGAAGTGACAGTAATTTTGATTCTATTGGATTAGCTGATAAGGAATTTCTAAAGTCTCTGGTGAAAAGAGGTCATCATTCTGTATTTGAACATTTGTATTTTACCTTCCATATTGAAGGTTGTTCAAGGTTGATGTTGCAGGAGCTTGTGAGACATAGAATAGCATCCTATTCAGTAAAGTCCACAAGATATACCCTTAACAGAGCCATTGACCAGATAAGTTCTATGCAGGATGTGGACAAATTTATTGTAGTTCCAGAACATTTTGATGATTCACAGAAGAATTCACTAAGATATTCTGTATTTAATTTGATTATGGAAATGAAGAAAATGAAAGAATTCGGTATGTGTCAAGATGATTTGAAATACTTTTTGCCTGAATGTTGGAAGACTGAATTAGTTATGACTATCAATGCAAGAAGTCTTTTTAATTTCTTTAGATTAAGATTAGACAAAGCTGCACATTGGGAAATAAGAGAACTTGCAAGAAAGATGTATGAAGCAATTCCCGAAGAATATAAGTTTATTTTTGATGCATATTTTGAGACTGTAAAATAGGAGGTTAGAATGAATGATGGAGTTTTGTATTTTATGAAAGATCTTGAAAAGTTGCATGGAACAGATGTTCAAATTATATTGAAGGATGGTTTCAAAGCTGTTATAGGCAAGCTTGTTGATTATAGTGTGTCAGATAAATTCATAGTTCTTGAAAATCCATTTCTTTGTTCGAGTTATCTTATGAATACAGGATTTATTGATTCAGAAATGAATGAACCACAGGTTCAATTTCACATAGAACCAGTATTTCCGTTTTCAAGTAGAAATTCTGGTTTCAGAATAGTTCTTAATTTAGAAGAAATTGTGGGTATTGCACCTTGTTTAACCGAAAACGGAGGATTGCTATGAAATGTTATTTGTGTGAATGTTCATTAAGCAGTGGTTTTATCTTAGCAGATGGAAATATAGTTTGTGCAACTTGTTTCTATGAAAAGGTTTTGAAAATGAAGGATAAAACAAAGACGGATGAAGAAGATATCTACAGCAGAAGAAATAATGACTGAAATATTAAGCTGTTTAGATTGTATTTCTGGCATAACTGAAGTTTTTGGTGATGTTTTTGATGGTGCTACCTTGTGTTTTACTTTTGATGAATTTACTGAAAGTGATATTGATACTTTGTTCTTAAATATACATAATACCAAGAGAGGAAAGAAGTGTGTAATTTATGTTCACATACCTTTTTTGACTTTAGAAGCAGCCGAATTGCTTACTAACATGCTTCGTGGAAAAGGTTTTAGAGTTTCATTAATAAAATGACCTTGCTGGAGGATTAAGATGAAAGACTCGGTTATTGTTGGACAGGTGTCTCCTTATGCTATTAATGAAGATGTATTTGCAGTAGAACTTTATTTTACTGGATGCCAGCACAAATGTAAAAATTGTCATAACAAGGAATTGTGGAACTATATTTCTGATTATGAAAAGGATGTAAATAGTGTTGTTGAAAGATTGTCAAATATACTGTCTCATGAGCTTGTCAAAGAAGTTCACTTACTTGGTGGAGAACCACTTTATAATGAAAAAAGAGTTCTTTTTATTTATAACCTTATTCTGTCAATAAAAAATAGATTTCCTGACGTAAAATTTGTTTTATTCACCGGATTTGATTTTGATTATGTAAAAAGACACTATCAATATTTACTTGATGTTGTTGATTATGTAAAAACAGGAAGGTATGACGAAAGATGTTCAAATAAGAAATTTCTTCACAATAATTTTTATCTTGCAACTGAGAACCAGAATCTGTGGAAGAAAACTGATTCTGGTTTTTCTTTAGTAATCTAAGTTTTTCTAATCAATAAAATCTTTTTTCGGGAGGGATGATGTCATGGTATCTTCAATGTCTTTTATAAACAAGCTAAACAATATGCTTACGAATGATTTTGGAGCTGAGAAGGCAAAGGAAATTCTTGAAATGCATGGAATAACTAAACTTGATCCTATTGATAATTATGAAAAGTGTTATAGAGATGCAGATAGTTTTACAGTTGATCCAAACTCAAATGTGTCATCTTCTACACCATCGAGGATACTTGCGGAAATGATGAAACCTCATGTAAAGTTGGTCAGTTTGTATAAAATTTATGAATGGTTGGATAAAATAGGTGCTGATCCAGAAAAAACAATGAAGAGCATTTTGTCAGGTGGTATCTATGTTCATGATCTTTCTGTTGGAATGAATTTGCCTTATACCTATTGCAAAGATGAAGTTGTCATTGCGAAGTATAAAGGTAAACTTCTATTGGTTTCTTTTGAAGAGCTGTTTGGTCTTGTTGAAGAGCCAGAAGAACAGGTAGAAGATGGTGTTTTTGTAAAGAAACCAAAAGGTTGTTTTGTTTTGGATAAGGATGGTTTTACAAAAGTTCTGTTGTTGACAAAGAAGAAACGCCATAGACAGATGCTCTATATAAAGACTTCAAGTGGAAGAGGAGTTATTGTTACAGATAACCATCCCATGATAACAGAAGAAGGGGAATGTGAAGCTAAAGATTGTTTTGTTGGGAAAACTTTATACACTATCTTTGATTATGATTTCATTGATGGAAAGACAAATTTTGATAGAAGATATGCTTATCTTTTTGGTGTTGTGGTTGCTGCTGGAACAGTTGATCTTGATAAGTGTATAGTGAAGATTCATGTTAATGGGATTACATCTGGTAGAATAATAGAACTTCTTGATTCAATAGGAATAAAGAATTTTCTTGTTACTGATGCAATGGGTAAAAGATATATTTGTATTCTTGATGAAATTTTTGTAGAGAAGCTTCTCGGAAGTGGTTGTTATAATTTGAAAAAAGGTCTTACTATTCCCTATGATGTTTTGATGTGGGATGTAGAAACTATTTGTGCTTTTGTGAATGGTATAGTTGATTCTATATATAATGGTTCAGTTGAAATGATAGAAACAGAAAACAGAGTTTTACTTAATAAACTATTCTATCTTTTGCGTTTTTGTGACTTCACCATGTGTGAAATAGAACCTTATAAGAATGACACAATTAAATATCGTGCAAAGATAAGTCCTGAACCTGTGTTTGAAAATGATTGGAGTTTAGTTACAACAAACATGGAAATAGATATAGATGATGAATTTATTTATGATATAACAACAGCTTCAACCACACTGATTGTTAATGGTATTTATAGCCACAACTGTGTTTCTTTGCAGACACTGAAACTTCTCATTGATGGTCAGGAATGGGAAATCTTGCCTTCATCACCACCAAGATGGGCTTCAACTTATACAGAGCAGGTAAAGGAAACTATAATGTGTATGTCTCAGTCCTGCACAGGAGCCATCAATCCAGCTGATTTCTTCATTTGCTATTTCATCGTTCTACTTGATGAATACATGAGAAACACAAACAGAACAGTTTTGAATGATTTGACCTTAAAATCTTTGTGTAAGGCAATTGTTTCAAGAAAAGGTTTTAGAAAGAAGATAGAAAATGATTTTCAGAGATTTATCTATCCATTGAACAGACCTTTCAGAATAGCAAATCAGTCTCCATTTACAAATGTCACCCTATCTGACAGGCCAGGACTTGAAACTATCATGGAAAACTTCGGTTATTTTGACTTCATTAAAGCAAAGTTTAATGTTTCAGATATAAATAGAAAGTTGATACTTGATATTATAGTTGAGATAGAATATATCTTTGCTTCACTTATGGCCAGAAAAGATCCTATAACCGGAATGCCTATTCGCTTTCCTGTTACTACCATATCTGTGACTGTAGATGAAAACAAAAACATTCTTGATGAGGATTTCTTCAATAAATTCATAGCTCTAAATACAGAAGGTCTATTTAATATTTACATTTCGGACTTGAGCACAATGAAGTTGATGCAATGTTGCAGATTTAAGATGGATTTAAATGAAATTTTTGGGAAGGGGTTGGATAGTTTTGGAAATGGTGGTCTTGGTATAGGAAGTAGAAGAGTAGTTACAATAAATCTTGCAAGATGCGCTTATGAAAGTGGT